>Ga0209633_10004699_pt1 | contig 12211 bp, 8 predicted proteins | sample Cruoilmetagenom1_FD_187290 | JGI IMG/M metagenome (GOLD analysis project Ga0209633, IMG submission 187290) | Oil polluted marine microbial communities from Coal Oil Point, Santa Barbara, California, USA - Sample 1 (SPAdes) (version 2) | ecosystem: Environmental > Aquatic > Marine > Oil seeps ... | reverse complement strand
CAGGAGGCGAGACTCGCGGAACTTCGTGATGCCCTCCGGAAGGCCGACCAGGCAGGGGATGCCGAATACCAGCTGGAGTCGGCAAAGATACGGCTCGATGAGATGGCAAAGAAACTGGATTCTTTGGAGGAACTGAACGGCCGGTATGCCGATATCGAAGCAAACGTAGGCGATCTCAAGGGGTGTGAGACGCTGCCGGAGAACCTGAACGAACTTCTGGACGCCCATGAGGAACGCCAGAAGGAGAAGATGGTCAAGTGCGACGAACTCCAGCGGGACATAGCATCGCTGAACATGCAGCGTGAAAGCCTGCCGAAAAAACCTCTTTTGCAAAACAAATTGTTCCTCGCCGGTGTGTTCCTGGGTATTGTTTCCTTTATCCTCGGCCTGTTCGTCCTGACGGAGGAGCAGGCGGACTGGTTTCCCATCGGTGTCCTCGTTGCTCTCGGACTGGCAGCCGGCGGATGGTACTCCAGCAGCCGCAAGAATGCCCAGAGGAGAATAATCAAGAAGGAAATCAAACAGTTTGAGGAAGACCTGAAGGAAGCGGAAAAGGGCTTTGAAGAGGGCGGCACGGCCATCATGGGCTATATGAAGTCCACGAGATCCTCAACCACGACGGAACTCAGGGACAAGGCGGACAACTACCGGTATTTTTCATCGACTCTTTTGCGGGATATAGCGAACCAGCGTCAACAGCTTCTTGAGGGCGTGACCGTCGAAGCGCTGCGTGAGGAGTATGAGAAGATGCAGCAGGAGGTCATTGAACTCGAAAAGGGCTCACAATCGGTATCTCAGTACACCGTCGATACCCTCAGCATTCAGCAGGAGATTGAGCGGATAGAGGGCGAGTCCGGCGGTGCCGCGGATTTCGGCTCCCTAGGCGGCGGTGTTGATTTTTCCGGCACGATGGACGGTCCGGGAACGCTCCCCAAGGCGCCGGCAGGGTCGTTTCTTCCTGAACTCGGCATCGCGAGCCGTGTCGGCGGGATAGAAATGGAAATACTCCTTCCGGCAGTCGAGGCAGCTGCGCAGCGGAATCTGAGCGCCGTTACGCAGGGAAAGTACGTGCGCGTGGATGCCGGGCATGACGGCGATCCCGTCGTTACCGACCGGGAGGACCGGCAGGTGGCATTTGCCGAGTTGAGCCACAGTACAAAAAAACTCCTCTACTTCTGCCTGCGGACAGGGCTCGTCGAGGCGCTTACGGGCAAACTGAGCGTACCGTTTATTCTCGATGACCCATTGGCCGATTTTGATTCCCCCCGGCAGCAGGAAGCGTGTCAGATTCTCCGTGCTCTCGGAGCAAAGACCCAGGTGATACTGTTTACGTCGAATCCCGCGCTCAGAACGGAAAGCGACACCTCGGCAACGGAGTTGAAATAGATGAAGGGAGTATTCATCACCCTTGAGGGCATCGAGGGATCGGGTAAGTCCACCCAGATATCGCTGCTCGCTGATTATGTTGCTGCCGCGGGAAGGAGCGTCACGCTCACGCGGGAACCGGGGGGAACACCCATCGGCGACGCGGTGAGGAAGATACTTCTGGACCCGGCGCATACAGCGCTTGCTCCCACGGCTGAACTGCTCCTGTACGCGGCGAGCAGGGCGCAGCACCTGAAAGAAGTCATCGTGCCCGCTCTTGAAGCCGGCAGGGTCGTGCTTTGTGACCGGTTCTCTGATGCGACCCTCGCCTACCAGGGATACGGGAGGGGCCTGGAGGTGGAGGTCATCCGAATGCTCGACAGGATCGCAACGGGGGGGATGCGGCCTGACCTGACCCTCCTGCTCGATATCGAAACAACGGAGGGGCTTTCCCGAGCGCGGGGCAGAAACGCCAGCAGCGGCCTTGGAGCGGAAGCCCGCTTTGAGAACGAAGATCTCGCATTCCATGACCGGGTGCGGCAGGGGTACCTTTCGCTGGCCAACGAGGATCCGGAGCGCATCCGCAGGGTTGACGCATCATCGTCCCCGGAGCAGGTCCAGCGGGAGATACATGACCTCGTCGGAGGCCTTATCGGTACGCAGAAGCCATATGTCGTTTAACGAAATAGCGGGCCATGAGCGGCCTCGTTCCATACTCATGCGAGCGGTCGAGAACCAGCGGCTTGCCCATGCGTACCTGTTTTCAGGCGAGAAGGGCATCGGGAAGCGGATGACCGCCTTTGCTCTGGCAGCGGCAGTGAATTGCGAACAACGCGGTCCCGATGGCGGATGCGGCATCTGTCCGGCATGCCGGAAAGCCGCGTCCCTCGGCCATCCGGATATCCACCTGATCGAAGCGGACGGCGCGGAGATCAAAATCGACCAGATCAGGCAGGCGCAGGCAGATCTGGCGCTGAAGCCCTTTGAGGGAGCAAAAAAGGTACTGATCGTAGACGAGGCCGAGAACATGAACGAGGCCTCGGCGAACGCCTTTCTCAAGACGCTCGAAGAGCCCCCGGGAGAAGTCCTGATCATGCTGGTCAGCTCCCTGCCGCAGCGTCTGCCCCTGACCATTCGTTCCCGCTGCCAGGAAATACGATTTCATCCGCTCTCGAGACAAGCGCTCTCTCAGGTGATCGCAAAACAACGGGGATTGCATGACGAGGATGCGCGGTTTATCGCCGCCCTTGCCCGGGGAAGCATGGGCCGCGCCCTCGTGCTCGACGCCATGGAGGAAAAGGCGGGACGGGAAGAGCTGGTCCGGTTCTGGTCGAATCTTCCGTCCCTGAGTGATGGAGAAATCCTGTCCCAGGCGGAGGCATATGGAAAAGACCGGGAGCGGCTTGAACGGTTCTTCGATGTCGCCGTTGAATGGCTCCGCGACGTCCTGGTTTTTCGGGCGACGGGCGATGAGAACCTGCTCGTCCATGGCCAGAGCCGGGATCTTCTCCGGGCGTGGTCCGAACGGTTTTCCGTCCAGCGGATGCTGAACGACGTGGATATCCTTACGCAGTACCGGGGATTGCTTCAGCGGAGAGTGAGTGCGCAGCTTGTCGCGGAAAACCTGTTCCTGAAACTGGCCAGGGCGTGAAAACCAGAAATGATATCGGCGATCATTCGAGGCGCCTCCGTTTTGTGCCATAGTCCGGAAAGAGCAATTACTAAAGAGAACAAACTTGTTGTATTCTTTGCCACAGAGGACAGGGAGAACACAGAGAAACGCAGGAATTCCTTGTATTTCTTAACAAACAAGCTCGCCTCGGAGACCTCGGCGATCTCTGTGGCGCAAAGTACTTTCTGCTCTGGGCAGTATAAAAATGAATCGTTTCAACCAGGGGGATATGAGCGTGGAATGCCCGGAGACCACCTCGGTGGTCACGGTGGCAGCGCTTTACCATTACTATGAAGATAGCAGGAATACGGTTTCGGGATAACTCAAAGGTATACGACTTCGACGCTTCGGCCGTAGAGATCTCCGTCGGTGACCGGGTGATCGTTGAGTCCGACCGGGGACAGGGTTTTGCCCGCGTTGTGCGGCTCCATGAATCACCGGAGGATGAGACCGCTGCGGAGGTGTCCGGGGAAGAGGCGGTATCTGCGGAAGAGGAGGAATCGACTGACGACGAGACTGCCGGCCCGCCCCCGCCAGCCAAAAAACAGCAGCGGAAGCTCAGGAAAATACTTCGCAAGGCCACGGAAGAGGACTTCGGGAAGGAAGAAAAGAGCAGGGACCGCGAGGCCGAGGCGTTCACGATCTGTCAGCAGTTGATCGAAGAGCGTGAGCTTCCGATGAAGCTGATTCGCGTCGAATATACCTTCGACGGCTCCAAGGCGAGTTTCTTTTTCTTCTCCGAGAGCAGGGTGGATTTCCGTGAGCTCGTGAAAGAACTGGCATACAAGCTCAAGACACGGATCGAGATGCGCCAGATCGGCGTCCGGGACGTGGCGAGGATGATCGGCGGTTTCGGACCCTGCGGACGGGAGCTCTGCTGCGCCTCGTTCTTGCGGAATTTCGAACCCGTCTCTATCCGGATGGCCAAAAAACAGGAGATGGTGCTGAACCCGGCGAAAATCTCCGGTGTCTGCGGCAGGCTGCTCTGCTGCCTTTCCTACGAGTACGAGTTCTACGATGAGATCAAGAAAGACGTTGCCGAACTTCGGCATGCGGCACGGGAGTTGAAAGCGGAAGAGTTTCGCCGCCTGGGCGAGGAGCACCGCGAAGCTACTGGGGAGGAGCGCAGAATTTCCGGGGAGAAAAAGCGCCCGGAACGGCAGAAACAGGGCAAGGACACGCGCCGGGAAAAGCAGAAGGGCGGCGAATCCCGGGGTGGGAAAAAACCGGAAAAGAAACCCGAAAAGAGGGGTGAAAAGAAAGGGGAACCGCAGCGGGCCAAGCAGCAGCCCCCCCGGCAGGAGCAGCAGAAGAGAGACCAACAGCCGAAGAAAGATCAGCAGCCGAAGAAAGACCAGCAGCAAAAACCGGATGCAAAGCCGCCGGACCAGCAGCAGGCGGGCGAGACGGGCGCTCAGGACAAGAGCAAACGGAAGCGGCGCTTCTGGCGCAAGCGGCGAAAGAAGAAAAAATAGGGGTCTTCCGGGTTTCCTGTGGGTCGTTAACTCAGTTGAAGTGGAGGGGCAAGGCTTTTTGCACATCCCTGACCCGTCCTGTACACCCCCAGGGTGCAGGCGAAATTTTTGAACCGTCAAAAAGCATTTGGCCGCAGATTTTCGCGGAAAAGTCGGATTAATTCAGGCAGAAAAAAAGAAAGACATTATCCACTAAGGGCCACAAAGGAGCACGAAGGAATGCTGAATGACTCATGCTTCGTTAAATCTTTATTCATGAACCGCGTTCATCTGCGTTAATCCGCGTCCAATAGTTCTTCGGGTTTTCATTCGTGAATGTTCGTGCCCACGCATGGTCTGTAGCCATTGCGCGAGATAGTTTTTTAGATTTTCGAAGTTGATTCAAGAAATTTATAGATTTTCTTTGCGACTTTGCGTCTTTGCGCGAGATGGCTTATAGTACGATCACCAGAGAAGTGACACCGGACTATGGCGAAAAAATATTATATCACCACACCGATCTACTATGTGAACGACGTGCCCCACATCGGGCACGCATACACGACGATCGCAGCGGACACCCTCGCTCGTTACCACCGCCTTCTCGGCGAGGCCGTATTTTTTCTCACCGGCACGGATGAGCACGGTCAGAAGGTGGAGCAAGCGGCCGAGGAGAAAGGCCGCACTCCCCAGGCCCACGCCGATCTGATGGCGAAGAACTTCGAGCAGCTCTGGCAAAAGCTTGAAATTTCAAACGATGCATTTATCCGCACGACGGACAAGGAGCATATCGCCGTCGTTCAGACACTGCTGCGGAGGCTGTACGATGCGGGAGAAATCGAGCGGCGGACCTACGAAGGCTGGTACTGCACGCCTGACGAGCGTTTCTGGGCGGAAAAGGAACTGAGCGAGGGAAACTGCCCGGAGTGCGGCAGGCCCGTTGACCGGATTTCGGAAGACAATTATTTTTTTCTGATGAGCAAGTATCAGGGCCGCCTCATCGACCACATCGAAAAGAACCCCCAATACGTCCGGCCCGAGAGCAGGCGCAACGAAGTCCTCGGGTTTCTGAAATCACAGACCCTCGGCGATCTCTGTATTTCGCGCCCCAAATCGAGGCTCCGCTGGGGGGTGGAGCTTCCCTTCGACAAGGAATTCGTCACCTACGTCTGGTTCGACGCCCTCATAAACTATTTTTCCGGGACGCGCTATCTCAGCCCTCCTGCCGAAGGGTCGTCTGATCCGGAGAAGCGCCAGCAGTTCTGGTGGCCGGCAGACCATCACCTCGTGGGCAAGGACATCCTGACGACGCACAGCGTGTACTGGTCCACCATGCTCATGGCCCTCGGCGTTCCGCTCCCCGGTTCTATTTTTGCCCACGGATGGTGGACGCGGGAAGGCAGGAAGATGTCCAAGTCCATCGGCAACGTCATCGATCCGCATGAAGTCGTTGATTCCTACGGCGCCGATGCTTTTCGCTATTTCCTGCTGCGCGAAGTTCCCTTCGGCCTGGACGGCGATTTTTCGCCTGAGGCCTTTGTCACCCGGTTCAACACGGAACTCGCCAACGACCTCGGGAACCTGCTCTCCCGGGTCCAGACGATGATCAGCAAGTATTTCAACGGCAGCATCCCGTTGGTGGAGCCGGAGAACGACCTCGATCGAGATCTTCGCGAGATTGCTGCTGCGCTGCCCGATACGATCGATGCAGACCTTGCAGGTCTGGCCTTCAGTAAATATCTGCAGGACCTCTGGACGCTCGTCAGCCGCGCGAACCGGTATGTCGAGGAGAACGCGCCCTGGACACTGGCGAAGAAGAACGACATGGACCGGCTCGGCAGCGTCCTGTACAACCTTGCCGAGTCCCTCAGGCTGATCGGGCTGTTCATCTATCCGGTGATGCCTTCGACGGCCCAGAAGATCTGGGACGGATTGGGCATGGAGAAGAAGATTGTTGAGGCCGGTTTCGAGCAGGAACGGTCATGGGGAGGATTGAAGGCAGGGACGGTGATTAAGGTGGGAGAGCAGCTATTCCCTCGGATCGATAGAGAAAAGAATTCTGGCCGCGAATTGACGCGAATTAACGCGAATGAAGCAAAAAGAACAGGAACGGAGAAAAATTCTGGCCGCGAATTAACGCGAATGAACGCGAATGAGGCAAAAAGAAAAGGAACGGAAAAGACTTCTGGCCGCAGATTAACGCAGATGAACGCAGATAAACCGGAAAGAGAACAAACGAAGAAGAAGGTTGAAGCTGAGAAAAGCAAAAAAAAGACCTCTTCGGAAGAAAAGATGGGACACGGATCAACACGGATAAAGACGGATGAACCGAAAAGAACAGAAATGGAGAAGAATTCTGGCCGCGAATTAACGCGAAAGAACGCGGATGAAGGAAAAGGAACGGAAAAGACTTCTGGCCGCAGATTAACGCAGATAAACGCAGATAAACCGAAAAGCAAGGGTACGGAAAAGACTTCTTCGAAAGAAAAAGCGGGAAGGAAGAAAAACGTGGAAACAGAAAAGGAACCGAAAAAGACCGAGGCCAAGACAGAACCAACGACAGGGCTCATCAATATCAAGGACTTTGCCAAGGTGGACCTCCGCGTGGGAAAAGTTATCGCGGCAGAGCGGGTCGAGAAGTCGGAGAAGCTCCTGAAGCTCCAGGTCGACATCGGTGAAGAGACGCGGCAGGTCGTTGCGGGCATCGGGAAGAGTTACAGCCCCGAAGAATTAACGGGCAAGACAGTTGCCGTCGTGGCGAACCTCAAGCCCGCCAAGCTCATGGGCATCGAATCCCAGGGCATGCTTCTCGCCGCGAGCAGCGACGACACCCTCGCCGTGGCCACCTTCGACCGCGAAATGCCGGTGGGAAGTAAAATAAAGTAAAATAGAAATCCCAAATGACAAAGAACAAATCTCAAATAAATTTCAAAAAAGCAAAATCCAAACAGGTCGTTGTTTGATGCTTGCTATTTGGAGTTTATTTGTTATTTGGTGTTTGTGATTTGGAGCTTGATTTTTTAGAGTTGAATATGCTTATCGACACACACGCCCACCTCGATATGCGGGAGTTCAGCGATGACCGCGAAGACGTAGTCAAACGCGCCCGCGACGCCGGTGTGGAGTATATCGTCACCATCGGATCTACGTTGGAGTCGAGCCGCGACGCGGTGATGCTTGCCGACAAGTACGATTTCATCTACGCGGCCATCGGCATACACCCCCACGAGGTCAAGGACATTCTCCATCCGGCCTACGACGTGCTTCGCCATTTTGCCCAGCACAAAAAGGTCGTTGCCTACGGCGAGATCGGCCTCGATTACTACTACGAGCACTCGCCCCGTCTTGTGCAGCAGCGGAAGTTCCGCGACATGCTGCGGGAAGCGCGGGAGCTGAATCTCCCTGTCATTATCCACGACCGCGATGCCCATGACGATACGTACCGGATCGTTTCCGAGGAATGGTCTCCTGAAATCGGTGGGATCATGCACTGCTTCTCCGGAGACGTGGCCTTCGCCCGGAAGATGATAGAGCTCGGGTTCTCCCTCTCCATTGCCGGTCCCGTGACTTTCCCCAAGGCCGAGGCGCTGCGCGAGGTCGTGCGCCAGATACCCATCGAGCACCTCCTCGTCGAGACGGACTGTCCTTACCTGGCGCCGCAGCCCGTGCGGGGCAAGCGGAACGAGCCCGCCTATGTGCGCCATACCGCGGAGATGATCGCCCAGGTCAAAGGGCTCACCTTCGATGATGTGGCGCGGATCACGAGCTTCAATGCCATGCAGCTCTTCGGCATCAATACGGCTGACCGCAAGGCAACGATCGCCTATCCCATCGGAAATTCGCTCTACCTGAACATCACGAACAACTGCACCTCTGCCTGCGTCTTCTGCATCCGGTATTTTTCCGACCAGATCAAGGGACACCACCTCCGCCTCGCCAAGGAACCGACAACAAAGGAAGTCATCAAGGCAATCGGTGATCCGAAGCGTTATGAAGAAATCGTGTTCTGCGGCTATGGTGAGCCCCTTATCCGGCTCGACGTGGTGAAGGAGGTCTCGGCTGCCGTCAAGAAACGGGGCGGAAAGGTCCGCATCGACACGAACGGCCATGGCAACCTGATCCACAAACGGAATATTCTTCCTGAGCTTGCCGGTCTTGTGGACGCCCTGAGCATCAGCCTGAATGCCCAGAATGCAGAGGTCTACGACAAGATCAGCCAGCCGGCCCTCGGTCCGGGTACGTATGATGCCGTGAAGGAGTTTATCGCGGAATCGAAGAAGCACATCCCCGATGTGACGGCATCAATCGTGTCCGTGCCAGGGGTGGATGTCGAGGCCTGCCGCAAGATCGCCGGGGAACTGGGCGTGAAGTTCCGGGTGCGGGAGCATACGGTCGGTGGGTAGGCGCGCTTGGCTTCATGAGAAGTAAAACACTGAACAGCAAAATTATTGAACCGCAAAGACGCAAAGGTCGCGAAGCAGGTAGTTTTGTTGCGCGAAGTGAAGCCCAACAACGTAGGCAGAAATGCGTTGGGTTAAGGAGCGTAATCCAACCTGTTACTAAAGCTTAGCACCCTTGGAAAGAAGAAGCTTCTCGAGTTTATTAACACATTCGTAATCTAAATCACTTGAGTGGTTATTTGAAGGTATGCCACGGATATATTGAATAAGCGTAGGATATTTTTGATATATCCAGACTTTTTTCTTGCTATTCCACGCCTTTTTCGGGACGATGTTGCGATATTTCCAGTCTGTACTCGCGCTATTCGGCACCCGTTGCGGAACGATGTTTGGATCAGCACCAGCATCGAGAAGTATCTTAACCTTTAAGTAAGGAATGCACCCTTTAGCAGCAGAGGATTCTTTACTCTGCCAGCGAATTCCGGGTACAACCCTGTAAAGTGCAGTGAAACCATCACGATCACGAATGTTCGGATCGACCCCTTTTGACAGAATCTCCTTAAGCATATCAGTATCGCAACGTATAATCAAATGGCCCCCATTCAACTTGAAGCAGTCCCTAAACCATCTGGTATATACGTCCTGACTTGGATCATGACGGAATAATGTGACAGACACGGCATCTCTAAAAATGCTTTCCCCTGTTTGGTATACCTTTGTCTCTTTCCACCAAGAACCATCTCCTTTTTGAACATCTCGATGCTTATAAATGACGCCTTTTCCCATGTACCTCTTAGACGAATGATAATGGACAGCATCGGCCCCATATTTTGCGGCTTTCTTCAAGGCATGCGTTTCGTCTTGGCCCATGACATTAAAACTGCCGAAATAGACGTATCTTCCAGTGTATCTTTCTTTGAGGGTTTTGAGTGTAATTGGCATTTCGGATCTTGGTGGATATTTCTTCAATAAGCGTTTATCTTTTATAGATCCTGCACAACCAACAAGCAAAATCAAAAAAAACATCAATGGCAAAAGATGCATGCCCCGCATTTTTCCCCTCCTTAACAGGTGTAGAATTGCTTTTTAAAACTGAATTTTATAGTAACAGAAGGCCGGGGAGCTGTCAATGTTCTTTGTATCGCATGAGCACATGATGCTCTCTTCAAGATGACTGAACTTTCCAGCAGGTAGGCTGGGTTGAACGAGGTGAAACCCAACAACGCAAGTATGAAACGTCTTGAGTTAAGGAGCCAACCCAACTTACCCCTCTTTTTTGCATTGTTGCTCTGTTCAATCGGTAACTGTTCCTCCCTATCCAAAAAATACCCATTCAAGACCGTTGACATCTCGCTGAAGTAGGCATATATTTGTTCAAAATATATCAATACTATTGTTCCGCTAATTTGGTTCGACTATATGATTGTAAGGGTATTCAGAGTCAGGATTCATAGGGAATGTAAGGAGGACTTCGAAAAAGATTTTGCCCTGATTTCACTGCCCTTAGTAAAGGCCCAAAAAGGATTGGTTTCCTTGTCATTCGGCAAGGTCATGGATCATGACAACGATGAGTATGTTCTGATTACCACATGGGAAAATCAAGACGCGTTGATTGCATTTTGCGGGGAGGCTTGGGAGCAAGCAGTAATTCCCCACGGAATGGAGAAATATGTCAAAGAATGTTGGGTGCATCATTTTGAGCAGCAGGCAGGTTGGGTTGAACGAAGTTAGACCCCAACAACCGATTTGTTGGTGTTTTATTGGAAGTTCCCTCCATAACGTTGAACGGCATTTGCGCAGCTGGCCGGTTAGCTTGGTCATTATGTGTAATAGATAAATGGCGAAGGAATATTCGGAAAAACTGTCCGGGCTAATCTCGCAGCTGAATATCGAGAAAGAAATCGATTCTCGAATGGAGGTAAGACATTTCTTTGCCGGGGCAGCTCTTTACGTGAATAACGTCATTTGTGCGTCGTGGTCCCCTGCAGGTTTGGCCTTTAAGCTGCCGGAGAAAGAAGTCGCGAGCTTAATAAGTAGTGGAAAAGCTGTGCCCTTAAAATATTTTCCGAAGGGTCATGTGAAAAAGGGTTACGCACTTTTTGAATCACCAGAAAAGAGCAAGCCAGGTAGATGGAAAGCGTATTTTGTTAAGGCGATGAATCACAGCCGTGAATAGACACATAACAACCGGTTCCCACGACCGGCGACGCAGGCGCGTGAACCGGAACGTTGGCCGGCAAGACATACGCACCGTGCACATCAAAGACAGGGGCAGCCAACAAGGAGACCGGAACGAAGGAGGGGCCCATGCGAAAACTGGCAATTATTACCTTCTTGACGCTCGATGGCGTGATGCAAGCGCCCGGCACACCCGAGGAAGATCCTTCGGGCGGATTCGCCCATGGCGGCTGGGCCGTCAACTATTGGGACGAGGTGATGGAGCAGGTAATGGGAGAGGCGATGGCTGCTCCCTATGACCTTCTGCTCGGCCGAAAGACCTACGAGAGTTTCGCGGCCTATTGGCCTAACGCCGGCGACGACCCAATTTCCAACAAACTGAACAAGGCAACCAAGTTCGTCGCGACATCCACCTTGAGCAAACTCGAGTGGGAAAACTCCATGCGCATCACCGGGGACATCGCGGCGGAAGTCTCTCGACTCAAGCACCAAGATGGCCCCTTGCTACAAGTTCACGGCAGTTGGCAACTGATCCAGACCCTCCTTTCCCATGAGCTTGTCGATGAGTTCCGCTTATGGATCTTTCCACTCGTCGTTGGCCCTGGAAAACGCTTATTCGGTCAGGACAGCGTACCGACAGGTTTGACGCTCGTAAAAACGAAATCTACCTCGAATGGCGTGATAATGAGCATCTACAGGCGCGGGCAAAATTGAGGCAGGCTCGTTCGCACTGGATAAACCACCGGACGCAGAAATTGAGCGACGACGCAAGATGGCTCGTGAAGCTGGCGGGTAACAATTGTTTCCAATCAACGTACCCATTCAAGACCGTTGACATCTCGTTGAAGTAAGCATATATTTGTACATAAATATCAACATTGCCGTCCCGCTAATATCGAGATTTCGGAATTATCGGCTCGGTTGCCGTTTATCTAGTAACTGGTTATGTGCATGACCAAAAATGGATAGAACTGTATGAATGAAGCTGCCACTAAGCGAGTTTTGAGCACTCCGCCCAAGGAGCTGATTTGATGAAACTGGTAGAAATCAGCATAGAAAACTTTCGCGGAATCTGCTCGTTACATCTTCCTCTTGACGGGCTGACAGTCCTAATTGGGGAGAACAACACCGGCAAGTCAACC
>Ga0209633_10004698_pt1 | contig 12214 bp, 14 predicted proteins | sample Cruoilmetagenom1_FD_187290 | JGI IMG/M metagenome (GOLD analysis project Ga0209633, IMG submission 187290) | Oil polluted marine microbial communities from Coal Oil Point, Santa Barbara, California, USA - Sample 1 (SPAdes) (version 2) | ecosystem: Environmental > Aquatic > Marine > Oil seeps ... | reverse complement strand
CGTTTACGTGCCCGTTCGCCCTGGCGTTATTTGGAAACTGTTATCACCGCCGGCCGGGCCGGGTTGCCAGTGCCACGTTTGCCTGTTGCTGCATAGGGGGGTGAACACTTACCAAACTTCATGTTCCGGATCCACGTCCGGATCGGGACGCCATTATTGCGGCAACGGCATTGGTCCATGGAATGACAGTGGTTACCAGAAATGCCGATGACTTTGAACCGACAGGCGTTGAACTCTTGAATCCATGGAAACTCAAGAATTCCGATTAGACAATAATGGCTATTCTTGGATAGTGAAAAACTTGCGCAACATCATGCGCCGCGATAACATGACAAGTTATATTTGATATTGAAAAACATTATTTATGAAGCTGCTCTTCGATTTTTTCCCTATCCTGCTGTTCTTCATTGCCTACAAAACCTACGGAATCTTCGTAGCGACCACCGTTGCTATCGTCGCGACGGTTTCCCAGGTCGGCTTTTCCTGGATCAAACACCGTAAGGTGGAAACCATGCACTGGATTACACTGGTGCTTATTATCGTCTTCGGCGGAGCGACACTCCTGCTTCAGGATGAACTGTTCATAAAATGGAAGCCGACCGTCATCAACTGGTTGTTCGGTTTTGCATTTCTTGGCAGCCAGGTGATCGGCAAGCGCCCTCTTGTCGAACGCATGATAAGCAATGCATTGACGCTGCCCGAGATCATTTGGAGGCGATTGAACATGATGTGGGCGCTCTATTTCCTTTCGTTGGGCTGTATCAATCTGTATGTCGTCTACAATTACGACACTGAAACCTGGGTCAATTTCAAGTTGTTCGGGATGCTTGGTTTGACGTTGGCTTTCGTTGTGTTGCAAACGATCTATTTATCACGGTATATAGCCGAAACGGAAACAGAAACGGAGAAGTAATGCATGCTTTATGCGATTATCAGTGAGGATGTGGAAAACAGTCTGGACAAACGACTTAGCGCACGCCCGGCTCATATACAGCGCCTGCAGGGATTGCAGAACCAGGGCCGGTTGATTCTGGCAGGACCGCATCCCACAATCGATTGCGAGGAGCCTGGCGACAATGGGTTTTCGGGAAGCCTGATCGTCGCCGAGTTCCCAAGCCTGGAGGAAGCGCGCCAGTGGGCCGATGCCGATCCCTATCGGGAATCGGGCGTATATGCCCGCGTGACGGTAAAACCATTCAAGCAGGTGTTCCCTCGATGACGTCACGTGTTGATCTAATAAAAGATCGGATCACTCAGGCTTTAGCCCCTGTCACGCTTGAATTGATCGACGAGAGCCATGCCCATGCCGGCCATGCCGGCGCCATCGAAAGCGGCGGCGGGCACTTCTCCGCTCTCATCGTGGCTGACGCATTCAATGGCAAGAGAGTTGTTCAACGCCATCAGCTCGTATACCATGCGCTGGGCGACTTATTGCAAACGGAAATCCATGCATTCAGCATGAAAGTGTATACACCAGAAGAATTTCAAGGAAAATAAGGAAAAAATCGACATGAAAAACCTCATCATCATTGCTGCCGTCTCAATCACGTTGTTACTGACCGGGTGCAAACAAAACGGCGACTCCGAATCCGGGTCGGTGGCCGACGATAGTGCGGTAATCGCTACCGTTAACGGCAAGCCGGTCACCGAAGCAATACTCAATGTTCTGGAGAGAGAAATCGCGCAGCGCAACCGCGGCGCAAAAATCCCGAAGGAACAATTGATCGAAGAGCTGATCAATCGGGAACTGCTCTATCAGGAAGCCGAAAAAAAACAGCTGGACAAGAAACCCGACGTGGCGCCAAACCTGAAATTCCTGAGACTCTCGCTTCTGTCACAGGCGGACATACAGGATTTCATCAAAAACAATCCGGTGACCGATGAAGAGGTCAAAGCGGAATATGAAAAAATGGTCAGCGGGCCCGACGGAACCGAATATAAAGCACGTCATATCCTGACCAAGACGGAGGATGAAGCAAAAACCGTCATCGATAAGCTGCAGAAGGGCGAGAAGTTCGAAGAACTGGCTAAAACCCATTCAACCGGACCCTCCAAAACCAAAGGCGGTGATTTAGGCTGGTTCAGTCCAAACCAGATGGTCCCACCGTTCTCCGAGGCCGTGGTCGCGTTGAAAAAAGGCGAATATACCGCGACCCCCGTAAAGACACAATTCGGCTGGCACGTGATCTTGCAGGAAGACAGCAGAAAGAAAAGCCCACCGGCTTTAGACGCGGTAAAAGCGCGGATCCGCTCATCCCTCCAAATGCAAAAAATTCAGAAGCATATCGAGGAGCTGCGCAAAAATGCCACCATCGTGATGGTTGAGCCGGAAAAAAGCGAAGAGCCGAAACAGGCAGAAAAAAAGCCAGAGACCAGCGAGTCATCCAGCAGTGAACCAGTTAAGTCTGACGCACCGGCGGACAAAACGCAACCAAAAGCTGACAGTCAGGCGCCAGCGGCGGGAAAAACGGAGCCAAAAGCCGAGACTCCGACAGCCGTGGAACAGACGGATACAAAAAAAGAAGAAACGCCCACTGAATAGGCCAACATTAACATCTTGCAGAGATCGTATGCCGGGGCACTTGTTGTTGCCCCGGCGTGCGAAAACAATCGCGACTCCCCGTTCACGAAACCCGACAATCCAGAAAGTCCAACCCGGTATAGTGAGGTTTTTTCTCAATGAGGAAACCCAATTATGCAGAAAAATACCAATGTAACACTCGGGGAACACTTTGAAGCGTTTCTTGCCGAACAAATCCAAATCGGCCGTTATTCATCGGCCAGCGAAGCCGTGCGGGCTGGCCTTCGATTGCTTGAAGAGCGAGAAATCAAACTGGAGACTTTACGCCAAGCCTTGAAAGAAGGTGAGGAAAGCGGCCTTGCTGACCACTACTCCCTAACCGGCCTTCTTGACGACCTTGACAATGAAAGCCCCAATTGACAGCACTCTTTCGTCTCACGGAAAAAGCCAAAGAGGATCTGAAATCTATTGGCCGCTACACCGAAAAAGCCTGGGGCCGCGCACAGAGGAACAAATACCTGGCACTATTGGACGAGCGGTTTCACGCTCTGGCCAAAGAGCCCGGTTTAGGCAGGAACTGTGAAGAAATTCGTGCGGGCTATCGCAAATTTTACGAGGGACGACACCTCATTTTTTATCGAAAAGTTGCTGTCGGAATAGAAATTATCCGTATCCTGCATGGCAGCATGGATGTTGAAACCCATCTCACGGAAGAGAGATAGATCATTATTTGCCAGTTTTCTGGCGAGGTGAAGCAGGCCGAGGTTGAACGGCTGCTTTTCATTGCACTGCCAACATCGACAACAGCTTTTCTTCATCGATCATCTCCACGCCCAGTTCAGCCGCTTTTGCTAATTTCGACCCCGGGTTGCTGCCGGCAACAAGATAACGGGTCTTGCGGGAGACGGCGCTGGTGACTTTGGCGCCCAAGGCTTCCAGTTGCGCTTTCGCCTCTTCCCGGGTCAGCGTCTCCAATGTTCCGGTGATGACAAAAGTGACATCTTTCAAAGGCTGTACGCGCTCGGCTTCGACGACGACGTCATCCCAGCGAACACCGGCCGCACGCAGTTTCTGAATCACCTCGATGTTATGCGGTTGCCGGAAGAAAACGGTAATATGCTTGGCGACGGTCGGGCCTATATCCGGTATCGCCTGCAATCGCTCTTCGTCCGCCTGCGCGATTGCTTCGAGCGAGCCGAGATGCCGGGCCAGCAGGTTGGCCGTCACTGCACCCACTTCACGAATGCCCAGCGCATAAAGGAAGCGCGCCAGCGTCGTCTGTTTGCTGTGCTCCAAGGCGTCGATTAGATTTTGAGCCGATTTCTCGCCCATTCGTTCCAGTTTGGAGAGCTGCTCGACAGTCAAGTCATAGAGATCGGCAACTGTATTGATCAATTTTTTGTCGAGAAACTGGCTGATCAGCTTCTCTCCCAATCCGTCGATGTCCATTGCTTTGCGTGAGGCGAAATGGATAATAGAGGCCTTTTGCTGGGCTGGACAATAGAGACCGCCACTGCAGCGCAGGGTTGTTTCACCCGGAATCGTGATGACCTCCGAACCACACACAGGACAGTGGGTTGGCATGGCAAACTCCGCCGTGTTTGCCGGACGTTTTTCCAACACCGCGCGGAGCACTTCAGGAATAACATCCCCTGCCCTTTGCACGATCACCGTATCCCCTACCCTGACATCTTTCCTGCGGACTTCATCCGCATTGTGCAGCGTTGCGTTGGTGACAGTGGCGCCGCCGACAAAAACCGGTTTCAATCGGGCAACGGGCGTGAGTGCGCCGGTTCGACCAACCTGAACGTCGATAGCGACCACCTCTGTCATCGCGATCTCGGCCGGAAATTTTCTTGCAACCGCCCAACGGGGTGCGCGCGCGACAAATCCCATTTTTTCCTGAAAATCAAACCGGTTGACTTTATAGACGACTCCGTCGATTTCGTAAGGCAGCGCGAGGCGCTGCCTCAAAAAACGTTGGTAATTGGCGATGCAGCCGTCCGCGCTCTTCACGACTTCGATCTCCGAACAGACCGGCAATCCCCATGATTCGAACCGACTCAGCAGCTCGTTATGCGTTTCCGGCAGAGCCGATTCCGGACAGATCCCATGCCCATAACTGTAAAATGACAGCGGTCGGCGGGCGGTCATCGAGGGATCGAGCTGGCGCAGACTGCCGGCCGCCGCATTGCGCGGATTGACGAATTCCTTCTCACCCTGTTGCCGAGCCCATCGATTCAAACCGGCAAAGCCTTTTTTCGAGATGAACACTTCACCGCGCACTTCGAGGCGCTCGGGATAATTCCTGCCTGCCAGCTTCAGAGGAATTGCACGGATGGTTCGGGCATTGTGTGTCACATTTTCACCAGTGCGGCCGTCCCCGCGGGTTGCCGCCTGAACCAGTATGCCCCTTTCGTAGAGCAGGCTGATGGCCAGTCCATCCATCTTGGGCTCCGCTGCATATTCCACCTCATCGACGCCTAGCCGCTCCCTGACCCGTTTGTCGAAGGCCCTGACCTCTTCGTCGGAAAAGGCGTTTTCGAGCGACAGCATCGGCACCGCATGTGTCACCTGCTCAAAGGCCTGCAGCGGTTCGGCGCCGACACGCTGACTGGGCGAATCGGGCGTCAGCAAAGCGGGATAGCGTTGTTCCAGCGCGATCAGCTCGCGCATCAATTCATCGTACTCGGCATCCGAAATCAGAGGATCATCGAGTTGATAATAACGCTTGTTGTGCAGGTCGATCTGTTCGCGGAGCCCAGCGATCCGACGTACTGGCTGTTCAGGTATTGTCACGGCTGTCAAAGGCATCTGGATTCATCGGGGAGTCGCTATTTTTGCGAAAGCTTGTTTTGGGCATCCCAGCCCAAGCAAGCGGCAAAAACTTAACGCGACCGCTAATGCCTTCGGCGCCCCGGCCGCCCTGCGTCCGTGCCGCTCCGCCACACCATCGCAGGCTCGGCGCAGGCTACGCAGCACTCCCTCAAATGGCTAGACGCGATTGTTCGGATGCCTACTTTGTTTTTCCTCTGGCGCTCGTTCCTCGCACGACGGAAAAACAGTGCGGCCTGATCGCTACCGGGGACTAACCGCCTTCGCTTCGCTTTCCATGGCGGTCAGCGGAGGTATTAAACAACCTCACCTAAAGGCCGGATATATGGGAGCAATATTTCTTTTGTCACCAACGAATTTTTTCTTGCAATACGGGGCGGACCATATATGACCCCTTGGTCTCCTGACCCCTTGGTCTCCACTGCAGCCGCTCGTTGGCGAAGATGGGCCGGGCGCAGTAGCGGAGCAACTGTTCCAATCCGGCACGGTCCCAGGCTGGTACAGTAACGTCGGCGTTCAGTGAAAAGCCACCCTCATGCCCCCCACCGGCGCATCGTGTCCACGTCTTCCGGCGAAAGCAGCGCTCGCCGAACAGACGCGAAGCACCCGTTCTCTGACCTCGGCCTGTACCTTCGCGATGGCTTCAGGCGTTATCGTCGCTTCGTCAAATCGCAGCGACTCGAATACGCCGCCGATCAGTTGATCACCTTGTGGCCGCGATCCCTCATGCAGTTGATATAGGCGCTCTTGTATTGCTCATTGCTGCTCAGTCCTCGATAGGCGCCCCCGCCCAAGGCGCCGGATGCCGCGCCGATGGCGGCGCCCAGCCCGGCGTCGCCGGCAATCGCACCGATAATGGCGCCGGCCGCGGCGCCGCCCAAAGCGCCAAAACCGGCGCCTTCAGCGGTTTTTCCAGGGGTCGAACCAGCAGCCCGCTTCGCCAGTGCTTGGCAGTCGAGCTCATCCTGATAAAGATATTTCGCCCGCGGGTCATCATAAGTATCGATCGTCGGCCGCCACCCTGTGTATTGAGCCGAACAGGCGGATAGAAGGAAAGCGAACAGCATCGTGGTTGAAAGCGGACGAATCTTTACTGTTATCCCGGGTTTCAATTCAAGTTCATGTATCATTTCTTTATCCGTTGTCAATCTTAACCATGGGGCCTTTTTTACTGATCTTCAAAAACAGTCTGGAGCTCATATTCGCCCCAAAACTTCCATTCGTTTCCCTGCTTGCGGAAGATATAGAGTGACTCGGTGGTGTTGTTTTTGAATGTGGTCTCGGACTGTTTGGTGCTTTTCGCTTCGACTCGCGCGATCGCATATGGCCCGGTTTCGCCGACAAAATCAAACTCGACCAGTTCCATTTTGGCGTCGTGATCGCGGAAGATGCGCGATATGCGCTCCTTCGATACCTGATAGTTCGGTGAATCGGGGTGAAGCGCCTTCAGCGTTCCGTTCAGGTCTTCATTGTTAAAAGCCGCTATGCCCTGGGTAAGGGTTTGATGAATGGCCTTGCCGGTCGCGTCGTCTCCCTCGCCGGCATTGCTCCATGGCGAGAAAACCAGGGTAAAAAACAACAACATTATTGCAATTCGTGATGACCCGCTGTAATTGACCATTGAAGCACCTCCACGTTGGTTTGCTGAATCGTTGATGCGCCAGTATATCATTGCTCCCCTCTCGTGACGAGCGGTTTGGTGTGTACAAAGCAACTCCGTGTCGGATGGCGCAAAGGGGCATAGCGAGGGAGTCCGGATGGCTGTGAAACGGTGGATGCGTCATGCGATTGATGTTGGGCAATTCTGCAGTCGAAATTGCCGGATGAGAGGCTTGCAGTTTCTCTGACAAAAGGATAGGGTTTGGGTGTCCAATGGCTCGCATCGCCGATGATGTTTTCCATGGGCTCGAGAAAATATATCGCAACCATTGTAAGGATTGACGCCAATGGATAATATCAACGCTTCACACATGAAAACCGTCGGCTACCTCTTATGGATCTTCGGGTTCACAGGCTCTCATCCGCTGACCGCCATGGAAAGCGAAGCGAAGGCGGTTAGTCCCCGGTAGCGATCAGGCCGCACTGTTTTTCCGTCGTGCGAGGAACGAGCGCCAGAGGAAAAACAAAGTAGGCATCCGAACAATCGCGTCTAGCCATTTGAGGGAGTGCTGCGTAGCCTGCGCCGAGCCTGCGATGGTGTGGCGGAGCGGCACGGACGCAGGGCGGCCGGGGCGCCGAAGGCATTAGCGGTCGCGTTAAGTTTTTGCCGCTTGCTTGGGCTGGGATGCCCAAAACAAGCTTTCGCAAAAATAGCGACTCCCCGATGGCGTTATTTTCTGGAACAGATCAGTACCTTTCAGGAAGAGAGACAGGCGGTTCAGGGGTTTTATGAGTTATACGATATTTGGTCTGCCCTCGGATTTCGGCGTCAGTATCAATGGACACTGCCCGGGCGGGCCAGACAGTGGATCGTTCGCCGATGCCGGACATTGATTGAACCGCCGGTTCCTTGAGAGGTTTGTTATGAATATCGAATGCCACTTCCCTCTGGGCGTGCGTTTTTGGCGGTGGTGGTGCGAGCATGGATTGAAGAATCGATCGGGCGGTACGGTTGGAGGCAGTTTTTTGCTGCGCCGCTTGCGGCATCTGTATTCGATCCTGCCCGGAGATGGTGAATCCCGTGGGTATGTCCGGTTCGACGACGGCCGCGCACTTTTCGTCGATGTGCTGGATTTACGCACGTTTCAGATGGTGTTGCCCCAAATCGAGCGCGACCGAGATTTCAATGACCGGGTGCGGCCGGCAATGCGTCCACTTCGCGACATGCCTGGTGCTTGGTGAGTCTTCGTGCTGGAATGGTTTGCTGTTTTTTCTGGTGCCGAGGCTCGGCCTCGGCGCATTCGGCTTGGTGGCTCCGCCGCAGGCAATCGGAAAAAGTGGTCAATGGGTAGTCGAAACTCGTCAGAGTGGCCGTCCGGCGGTGAAACTGGGGCACGGCTGGTGCAGGGCGCTGGAGTAGGGCTCGGCGGCAGAAGCAACCAAAAGCATCGGTGTCGAAAGTAGGAAAATCGCTGTCTAATGATATTATCGACTCTTTCCATCGTTATTCCAACCTATCAGCGCGAGCAGGTCTTGCTGGAGACGTTGCATCAGCTGCTGCAGCTTCCTCACGCCGCCGATGAGCTCCTGGTCGTGGATCAAACGCCGCAGCACGAAACGGAAACCGAGTCTGCGCTAAAAGCGCTGCATGAGAAGGGAAAAATCGTCTGGATCAGAAAAACCGAACCTTCCATTCCACAGGCGATGAACAAAGGGCTGCTCAGGGCCAAGGGGATGGTCGTTCTGTTTCTGGATGATGACATCGAGGTGACCTCCGACCTGGTCAGGGAGCACTTGAAAGAGTACGAGAACGAGACGGTTCATGCGGTGGCGGGGCGGGTGGTGCAATCCTGGGAACGTCCTCTCAAGCCGGATGCGTCCAGTAATCCGAGCGGCCTGGAGGAGGACCCGGACGCCTTTTTGTTCAATTGCGGCAGGCGGCAGTGGGTGTGCCGCTTCATGGGCGGTAATGTTTCCATGAGGCGGGATCACGCCCTGGCCGTGGGCGGTTTCGACGAGAATTTTGTCCGCGTGGCCTACCGCTTCGAGGCCGAATTCGCGGACCGCTTCGTCGCCGCGGGCCACCGGATCGTGTTTCAACCCAAAGCGAGTATCCGTCACTTGCAGGCGCGGGCGGGCGGTACCCGCAGTTACGGCGAGCATCTGACCACGATCCGGCCGGGCCATGCAGTCGGACGCTATTACTATCTGCTGGCGACTGGAAACATCCCTGGGCGGGCGCGAAAGTTTTTTCTGTCGCCGCTTCTGGCGTTTACGACCCGTTTTCATCTGACCCACCCATGGTGGATTCCGGTGACCCTGGTGGCGGAATTGGGCGGCCTCTGCTGGGCTTTGAAGCTTTGGCTGTCCGGTCCAAAGCGAATCGACAGTGATAAAGGTGCAATGGCAAAATGATCCTTGCACTCTTCATGATCGTTCTGGCGGCGGGCGCGGCTCTCACTCTGTCCGACTGGCGCAAGGGGATGCTGTTTCTCATCGTCGTCGGTTTTTTGCAGGATCCTATGCGCAAGGTGTTTCCGGGACACCCAGTGCATCTTCAGGTGCTGGTGGTGGCTTTTCTGCTGCTGACCTTCTGGTCGGCCTTTCTGCGTGGCCGGAGGTTCCGGCTGTCGCTGCTGTGCGGGGGGGATCGGCGCTTGAAACAGGCCTGGCGCTGGTTCATACTGTTGATCGTGTTCCAGTTATTGCACACACTGATTCGCTACGGCAATCCTGTTCTCGCAGGGCTGGGGCTGATGACCTATCTGGCGCCGCTGGCGGCGATCTGGTTCGGCGTCAGCTATGCGCACAATGAACAGCAGGTCAGAAAGATCATCCATCTCTATCTCGCTCTGGCGATTCCGGCTGGCCTCACGATCTACCTGTCGTATTGGTTTGGCGATCGCTCTGTTCTGCTGCAATCGATCGGTGAACTGACAGACCGGCGACTGCTGATTTCCGATGTCGGTAGGGTTCTCTACTCCTATTCGGGGATTCTGCGCGTCGGCGAGATCGCAGCCTGGCATGCCGCGACAGCGATCATGCTGCTGGCGATTCTCGTGTCGCTGGACAAACGGCGCACCGTTCGCATGCTTGCGGCTATCGTTGCCGCTCTTTTGATCGGTGCCATTATTTTGACCGGCCGCCGCAAAATGCTGATGACCCTCGCCGTCTTCTTTGCAACCTATTCGTTTCTGTTGGTGGCCTACTGGAACAACGCCAAGAAGGTCGGCGCTCTGCTGCTGCTGTTGGGCATCGGCGCCGCCGGTTATTTGCAGCTGCAGGGTGATGATCAGGATCGCGCGCACTATGTCGCCCGGGGAACGACCGTCTTTGCAGACAGCGGCGGGCGCTTGGCGCTGGCATTCGATTTGCTGCGGTCGGCGGTCACTCGCGGCGGCGTGATCGGCAAGGGAGCCGGCGTCTCCGCTCAGGGATCGCAATATTTTGGCGGTGGCGTGAAGATCGTCGGCGGGGCTGCGGAAGCGGGCATGGGCAAGGTGGTTGTCGAGTTGGGCCTGATCGGCGCGCTTGTCGTTGTCTATCTGATCTGGTGTGTACTGGAACACTTTCGCGCTCTGTTCAGAAGTGTGCCGGTACGTTATGGTTCGGCGGTGATCTTCCTCAGTGGACTGACCGCTGTGCTCGTCGCCAATATCGCCACCTTTCTCGTTGCAAGCCAACTCTATGGCGACATGTTCATTGTGCTGATGGTTGGGTTCATGATCAGCTTTCTGTTCGCCTTTGAACGGATGACGCGGCAGCAGCAGGCATTCGAGACCTACCAGCGTCAGCGGATGATACAACGACACGATCGGGAGGCGTATGCGTCGTCCGGACATTGACCAGTTCTGCTTATAGTGGGGGTTTCTGATGCCGATGCGAGTTGCTGCCGTGAGTGCTCTGGTACGCCCTCTCTTGCCGATGCCTCGGTAGCGGTCGATCTGAGATGAGTAAACCATTTCGCTTCTGCGTGGTGACTACCCACCCGATTCAGTATATGGCGCCCTGGTTTCGCGCGCTGAGCCAGGATCCTGAGTTCGAGTTGGAGGTCATCTTCTTTCGTGAGCTGGACGCTGTCCAACAGGGTGCCGGCTTCAAGCAGGCGTTTTCGTGGGATATTCCATTGACTGACGGTTATGAGCACCGGACGTTGCATGTGGCCGCCGGTGTCTGGGGACTCCCGCGTCTGCTGGCGCGCCTGCGCAAGGCGATTCTTGCCCGGCCGCGGGACGCAGTGCTGGTGACCGGCTGGAACGAGCCCGGGCTGATCGCGGCTGCTCCGTTGATTCGCGCTTTGGCGCTGCCGCTGCTGCTGCGCGGCGATTCGAACAACCTTCACCAACGCGCTCGCTTCACATGTTTGTGCCATCGGTTATTCTTGTCTTTGGCATCAGCAATCGTTGTCGTCGGCAAGGCCAATCGGCGGTTTTATCTCGACAACGGTGTGTCGGTTATCCGCCTGTTTGACGGAGCCCACTTTGTCGAATCGGAGCGTATGTTGGCGATGGCCCGACGGCACGGCGCCAAGCGTGAACGTCTGCGGACCGAATTCGGTTTTCGTGACGAGGATTTTGTCTTCGTCTTCGTCGGCAAGCATGTTACTATCAAGCGTCCCATGCTGCTAGTCGAGGCGGCGACGTTGGCGCGGCGGCGTGGAGCACCGGCGGCACTGCTGTTTGCCGGTTCCGGCGAGTTGACGGGGGCGTTGCGGCAGCGGGCGCGCGAATTGGGTGTGCCGGCCCATTTTACCGGGTTTCTCAATCAGACCGAATTGTGGCGTGCCTATCTTCCGGCCGATGCCTTTGTGCTGCCGTCGGACTATGAATCCTGGGGACTGGTGATCAACGAGGCACTGCTGTTCGGCCTGCCGGTGATCGTCAGCGACCAGGTCGGCTGCGGCCCTGACCTGGTGATCGAAGGCGAGACGGGCTTTCTCTTTTCCGGTGGCGCTGAGGGGTTGGCGGATGTGATGACCCGATTGCTGCACGATCGTGATCGTGTCTGCAAGATGGGGGCGAGAGGGCGGCGATTGGTGTTGGAGAAATACTCGATGCCGGTCGCCATGGAGGGGTTGAAGGCGGCCTTGCGGGCGGTGTGTGGCCGAAGGCACGAGAAGTGACGTATTTTTTAGCTCAGAGGCGTTGGCACTAGTAAATATTCGGCCAACCCATATCCAACAAAATCATCTGGTTAGGTGTGCTCGGAACCGGCGGTCGAGCGGATAGAGCCATATATCTTTGATGGGAACACTCTGTT
>Ga0209633_10004697_pt1 | contig 12215 bp, 14 predicted proteins | sample Cruoilmetagenom1_FD_187290 | JGI IMG/M metagenome (GOLD analysis project Ga0209633, IMG submission 187290) | Oil polluted marine microbial communities from Coal Oil Point, Santa Barbara, California, USA - Sample 1 (SPAdes) (version 2) | ecosystem: Environmental > Aquatic > Marine > Oil seeps ... | reverse complement strand
TAAAACTGGCGGATGTGGTCAGGATCACAGGCACGATCCCATCCCGAAAGGGCCACGATCTTTTTCATAAGGGCGCTGATCTCGGGGGCATCCGCCAACACGGCTGCCCGCACAAAAAGACGGCGCGCAGCCATGCTCATTTGCCCTCTGTCCAAATCCCGACATCGCCCTGCACCCCGTCCCAAGCCCCCGGAACCAGCGCGCGGCCCAATATGCGGGCCGGATCAGTTGGCGGCGGCATCACCACGCCCGTTAGCTGTTCAAATCCGAAACGCCCGTAATAGGGCGCATCGCCAATCAACAAAACCCGCTGCCAGCCGGTCTTGGCCGCAACATCCAGACTTTCGCGGATCAGATAGCCGCCCAGCCCCTCGCCTTGGCGGGTTGGATGCACCGCCACCGGCCCCAGCAGTAATACCTTTGTATGCCCCACCAGCACCGGCCAATAGCGGATCGCGCCGCCCAAAACACCAGCCTCGTCGCGCGCCACCAAAGACAGCGCCGCCACAGGGTCACCCCCGTCGCGCAACCGATAAGATGACAACGCCTCGCGGCCCGGCGCAAAGCACAGATCATACAGCGCCTCAACCTCCCACCAGTCGTCTTTTGTTTCTTGCTTTAGCCCAATCACGGCACGCGCCTCGCCTTTTGCTGCTAACCGCCCTAGCATAGCACTATCGCAGGATCAAACACCTCGGAGCAGTTGACGTTTGTTGCAACCAATGCGATGCAACAAATTGCAACAGACCCCAGGAAACACGCGCAATGTTTTATCAACCCAAAGACGGCCACCCGCTGCCCCATAACCCGTTTTCGGCCATCGTTTCGCCGCGCCCGATCGGCTGGATTTCGTCTCGGGGGGCGGATGGCGTCGATAACCTCGCGCCCTATTCGTTTTTCAACGCAGTCGCCTATGAGCCACCGCAGGTGATGTTCGCCTCGACCTCGCAAAAACCGGGGCGTCACATGGGCAAAGACAGCGTTGCCAATATTGATGAAACCGGTGTGTTTTGCGTGAACATCGTGGAATACGCGATGCGCGATGCGATGAACGCCACATCGGCCAGCAACCCGCCGGGCGGCGACGAGTTTAGCCACGCCGACATTGCCCGCGTTGCGTGCGAAACCATCGCTTGTTCACGGGTTGCGAATGCGCCCGCCGCGCTGGAATGCAAGGTGATGCAGATCATCACATTGGCGGGGGATCACAACCTGCTGGTGATCGGTGAAGTCACCGGCGTGCATTTGCGCGACGACTGTGTGGTTGACGGCATCTATGATGTGACCAAATCCCAGCCGCTGGCCCGTCTGGGGTATCACGATTACATCCACGTGAATGATGTGTTCAGCCTGAAGCGGCCAAGTTGACGCTTACGGGGTTTATATCCGCCACACCCTCGGGCATCATGCCCCAACACCAAAAGGGGACTAGACATGACAGACACAGTGATCGGCATCATCGGCGGCTCGGGCGTTTACGACATTTCAGGGTTGCAAGACGCGGCATGGCAAAGCGTCGACAGCCCGTGGGGCGCGCCGTCAGATGACATTCTGACCGGCACATTGGATGGTGTTAAAATGGCGTTTTTACCACGTCATGGGCGGGGCCATGTGCATTCGCCGACCACCGTGCCGTATCGTGCCAATATTGATGCGCTAAAGCGGCTTGGCGTCACGGATGTGATCTCGGTTTCGGCCTGTGGGTCGTTCCGCGAAGAAATGGCGCCGGGTGATTTTGTCATTGTAGATCAATTCATTGACCGCACCATCGAGCGTGAAAAATCATTTTTCGGCACCGGCTGTGTGGCGCATGTTTCGGTCGCGCATCCGACTTGTCCACGCCTGTCGGATGCCTGTGAGGTGGCCGCCAAAGCCGCCGGTATAACCGTGCATCGCGGCGGCACCTATCTGGCGATGGAAGGCCCGCAGTTTTCCACGCTGGCCGAAAGCAAACTCTACCGCGAGGTTTGGAATTGCGATGTGATCGGCATGACCAACATGCCCGAAGCCAAGCTCGCCCGTGAGGCCGAGCTATGCTACGCAAGCGTCGCGATGATCACTGATTACGACAGCTGGCACCCAGATCATGGCGAAGTCGACGTCACCGAGATTATCAAAACCTTGATGGGCAACGCTGACAAAGCCCGCAATCTGGTCGCCCGCCTGCCCGCCCTACTGGGCGCAGATCGCGCCCCCTGCGAACATGGTTGCGATCACGCGCTGGAATACGCCATCCTGACGGCCCCCGACGCCCGTGATCCGGCGCTGATGGGGAAACTGGATGCCGTGGCGGGGCGGGTGCTTTAGCGCCCTCATATGACCCGCTTTAATCACATCTCTGCGCAAACCCGTGGCATTCTGTTGATGATCGCGGCGATCTTTGCCTTTTCATTGCTGGACCTGACCGCCAAGGCCCTGACCATGCGGGTTGGGGTGATGCAAACCCTTTGGGCGCGCTATGCGGGGCAAACGCTGTTGGTGTTTCTCATCATCCTGCCGCGGCTGAAATCCAGATTGCGCACCAGCTACCCCAAACTGCAAGTGCTGCGCGCGCTGTTCATGCTGGGGGCGACCACCTTCTTTTTCACCGGCCTATCGTTCCTTGGCTTGGCCGAAACCACCGCCATCATGGATATCAGCCCTGTGTTGATCACCCTGGGCGCCGCGCTGTTTTTGGGCGAGCGCTTTGGGCCGCGCCGCGCCTTTGGGGTGTTGGCGGCCCTGACCGGCGCGATGATCATCATTCGGCCGGGGTCAGGCGTGCTGTCGTTTTATGCCCTGCTGCCGATTGCCGCCGCGGTCTGCTATTGCGGTTTTGCGCTGGCCACACGGTTTGTCGGATCCGGTGAAAACGTCTGGACCTCAATGTTTTACGGCGCGTCGCTTGGCGGGGTGGTTTTCACTGTGATCATCCCGTTTTACTGGCAAACCCCTGATGCCATCGCCATTGTGTTGATGCTCTTTATCGGGGCAATCTCGACCCTGCCGCATTTTCTGTTGATCCATTCCCTGACCTTGGCCGAGGCCAGCGTGGTCGCCCCGATTGGCTATCTGGGCTTGTTGTTCGCCACGATCTGGGGGATGATATTTTTCGGCGATTTCCCCGATGCGCTCACCTATTTGGGGGCCTTTGTGATTGTCGCGGCGGGCATTTATGTCTGGCACCGCGAGAACCGTGCATAGGCGGCCGCTTCATCGCCTTCACCGGCATGGTGCTGGTTAATTTCCGCATCACGGCCCATGTCAGCGACACAGAGGACTGGGCCTATCAGATCACCCATTTGCTCGAAGGACGGGCGGCGGCGCTGTTTGTAATGCTGGCGGGGGTTGGCATTACGCTGGCCAAGGCCTCTGCGTCCCTGATGGCCAAACGCGCCCTGTTTTTACTGGCCATCGGTCTGCTGAACCTGACCATATTCAAAGCCGACATCCTGCATTATTACGGTGTCTATTTCCTCTGTGCGATCCCGCTGATGCGCTTGACAGAGCGTGGCCTTTTGATCAGCACCGGCCTGATTATTGCGGTGTCGCTGATGATGCTGTTCGGCCTGAATTACGAGGCTGGCTGGAATTGGGAGACCTTGGAATATACCGATTTCTGGACGCCTCAAGGGTTCCTTCGCAACCTGTTTTCCAATGGCTGGCATCCGGTTTTCCCGTGGCTTGCCTTCCTTGCATGTGGCTGGGGCGCCGTGCGCTCGCCGATCAGACCACCCAGATCAAGCTCGCGCTGTTTGGCAGCCTGTGGGCCATCGCCATCATCGCGCTCAGCACCTCGACCGCGATGATCGGCGCAACCCTGTTGATCACGCCCCTTTTGAGCCACCTGAAAATCGCCGAATGGCTCGCCGCGCTGGGCCGCCAAACGTTCACCCTATATGTCGCCCATATCCTGATCGGCATGGGCGCGCTTGAAAGCATCGGTAAATTGGATGGCTCGCCCTCTTTGCCAATGATCTTTGTTGTCTCAATCGGATTTGCGACATTAACGGCGTTGTATGCCCGCGCGTGGTTGCGTATCAGTCGGCGGGGGCCGCTGGAATCCCTGATGCGTAAAATCACCGAAGGGCAAAGCAAATGAAATCCGTCAAAGACTACATCCGCACCATCCCCGACTTCCCGCATGAGGGCATCATGTTTCGCGATGTCACCACCCTGTTTGCCGATCCGCGCGGTTTTCGCATGGCGATTGACCAGATGCTGCACCCCTACGCCGGCATGCAAATCGACAAGGTCGTCGGTCTTGAGGCCCGCGGCTTTATCCTTGGCGGCGCAATCGCGCACCAGTTGACCGTCGGCTTTGTGCCAATCCGCAAAAAAGGCAAACTGCCCGGTGCAGTGATCTCCGAGGCCTACACGCTGGAATACGGCGAGGCGGTGATGGAGTTGCACGACGACGCCATCAAGCCGGGTGAAAAAATTCTGGTGGTGGATGATCTGCTGGCCACGGGCGGCACGGCAGCGGCGGGGATCAAACTGATTGAGCGACTGGGCGGCGAGATCGTCTCGACCTCGTTCATCATTGATCTGCCGGAATTGGGCGGGCGCAAAGTGTTAGAAGACATGGGCATGGATGTGAATGTGTTGTGCGAATTTGAAGGGGCATAACCCGTAAACCCATTTTTAATCAGAATCGCTCTATAGATGTCTTGTCTGTTTGGGAGCAGATACTGTTTGCAAAACAAAGAAGAGCGCTCCGTCACCCCCGACGGGGCGCTCACTTGTTTAGAGGGGATCGCTCAACAATAAATCGAGTCACTCAATTCGCAGTCAGGCCCACCTTGTGGCTGTGACTATGCCCATCTTGCCCGAAGTGGCACTAGGCCGGCGCCACCGAGCAACCGGAAGTTTTTCCAGCCTTTCAAGAGCTTCAGTTAATGACCAAACCTTAACTTCATTGTTTTTGGGGCCTATCCTGAAGTACCCATCCTTATAGCGGCAGGATTCATTGATAGTGCTGCCATCCTTAGAATACGGGTAAAGCATTGTGTATCTCCTATAGTTTGCAGCCAATATCGACTAACCACCTTATAGCAAAAGCTGGACCGGGATGCGTTTGGAACGCAAAAAACATGCTGCCATTCAAAATAGAGTATTTTATTGATACCTAATCAATATAGTAATTCACCATGTTAGCTTTCGGCCTGATATCATGATAAAAGTATCAGTGACCGCCCCGTATAAGAACTTAGTTTCAACACACCTCACCCCATACCCCCCGCATACTGCTCTCGCAGCGCCTTTTTCTGCACCTTACCCATCGTGTTGCGAGTCAGCTCGTCCACAATAATCACCCGTTTCGGCTGCTTAAACCGTGCCAATTCAGGCGCAATCGCTGCCAATATCCCCGCTTCATCAACGCCTCCAGACACAACCACAACCGCCACCACAGCCTCGCCAAAATCCGCATCCGGCACCCCGATGACAGCGCTTTCCACCACGCCCGCAACCGCATCAATCAGCAGCTCCACCTCTTTGGGATACACATTATACCCCCCCGTGATGATCAAATCCTTGGCCCGCCCAACGATGCTGATGTAGCCATCCGCGTCCATTTCGGCCATGTCCCCCGTGATGAAAAACCCGTTTTCACGCAGCTCCTCGGCGGTCTTTTCCGGCATTTTCCAATAGCCCGCAAACACGTTGTCGCCGCGCACTTCTAAAATGCCAACCTCGCCCTGTCCCACTTCCAAGCCGGTTTCAGGGTCCGTGATAATCACCTCAACGCCCGGCAGTGCAAAGCCAACCGTGCCCGCGCGGCGCTCGCCCTCATAGGGGTTCGAGGTGTTCATGTTGGTTTCGGTCATGCCGTAGCGCTCCAAAATCGCGTGGCCCGTCACCGCCTGCCAGCGCGCGTGGGTTTCTGCCAACAGCGGCGCTGACCCCGACACGAACAAGCGCATGCCTTTGGCCGCATGCGCCAATCCGGCCGTTTCCAGCAGCCTGACATAAAACGTCGGCACCCCCATGAGCGCCGTCGCCCCCGACATCGCCGCGACCACCGCAGGCGCCTCAAACCCCGCCATAAAGATGCAGGACGCCCCCGACATCAGGGTGATATTGGTGGCCACAAACAAGCCGTGGGTGTGGAAAATTGGCAAGGCGTGGATCAACACATCCTTTGCTGTGAACTGCCAATACGCCTTCAAAGCGGCCGAGTTCGAGACCAGCGCCCGGTGGGTCAACATCGCCCCCTTCGAGCGCCCTGTGGTGCCCGAGGTATAAAGGATCGCCGCCAGATCATCCGGCGCGCGCGCCACGGCGTTAAATCCGGCATCCATCGCATCGCGGGCCGCGGTCAAGCTGCCCGTTTCATCGGCCCCAAGCGTCAGAATTTCCGACACGCCTGCCGCCGTCGCAATCGGCGTTAGACTGTCCAAAGCTGCCGGATCACAGACCAGCAATTTCGGCGTGGCATCCTGCAGAAAATACTGGATTTCAGCGCCCGTATAGCCCGTGTTCAACGGCAAAAACACCGCCCCCGCCAGCACAGCGCCGACGTATAGCTCCAGCATGGCTTGGGTCTTGGGTGCTTGCACGGCGATGCGATCACCGGCGACCACCCCCTTGGCCGTCAAAACCGCCGCCATCCGCTCGGCATTGGCAAAGAACGCGCCATAGGAAACAATCTGGCCCGTTTGCTGATTTTGCAGGAATGTTGCATCGTCTTTGCCCAAACTGGCGCTGCGCAACCGTTTGGCGAGATAGTTTAAATCATACATTGTCAGACGCCCTTTTGGTGTTTCATCTCGCATATCACAGCCAGTCCAAGCTCGCCAGATTGTTCCCGCAAGCACAGGCCCAATCCGTTCTGATCCTAGACATTCGCAGCCATTCCCGTTACCAATTTTCGAAATCCGTTTGGTATTTTGTTGACTGGAGCGATGATGATTAAAAAAGCCGCAAGCCTGTTGTCCATAATGACCCTGGTTTTTGTTGCCGCCTGTACCAGCGTGCCAAAAGACGGCCCGCCAAAAGCCAGCCAAACCCAGATCAACGCATTGACGCAGGCCATTCAGGCGCTTGGGCCGCATGTTGACGCCGCCGAGGCCGCGCGTGCCGCCCGTATTGCCTATGACTTTCCGCTGCAATTGGCGAAACAATACCAGATTACCGATGCGCCATTGATCCATAATATCAAGGTCAATCGCGGCACACGCCCGCGCGGGCTGTGCTGGCACTGGGCCCAAGATATGGAAACCAAACTGGCCCAAGAACAGTTCCAAACCCTTGATTTACATCGCGCAATTGGCAACTCCGAAGTCGCCCTGCGGATTGATCACAGCACCGTCATTCTCAGTGCCAAAGGGGGCCAAATGAACGACGGGCTGGTGCTGGATCCGTGGCGCCATGGCGGTCGGCTGTTTTGGGGCAAGCCCTTGGATGACACCAAATACGAGTGGATTTCACGCACCGAAGTCTTTGCGCTTAAATCCGCGCGGGCCAGAAACTAGGCCTTAAAAATCACGCCCGGATTCATAATGCCGACAGGGTCAAACGCGGCCTTGATGCGGCGCATCATCGCCAGTTTGGCAGGATCACCATAGCGGGCCAGATCGGTCACCTTCATGCGGCCAATGCCGTGTTCAGCACTGAACGAGCCGCCCATTTCGGCCACCAGATCATGCACAACCGAGGTGATTTCACCGCGCTGATCCCCGTAATCATCGCGGCTACGCCCCAGCTGCGGGAACATGTTGTAATGCAGGTTGCCATCGCCAAGATGCCCGAAACAATTGATCCTGAAATCACCCAATCCGGCCAGCGCTTTGGTGCCGCGTTCAATGAACGCCGACATTTCGGTTAAGGGCAGCGAAATGTCATGCGAGGCGATCGCGCCAATGCGTTTGTTGGCCTCGGGGATGTTCTCGCGGACCGCCCAAAACTGCGCCCGTTGCGCGGCATTCTGCGCCACCAACCCGTCCGTGACCAAGCCCAGTTCATGGGCCTCGACAAACAGTGCCTCAAGCATCGCATCCGCGTCCTGCCCCCGCGCAACGCCCAGATCAACCAGCACCATCCATTCGGGTGGTTCGGCAAACGGCAGGCGCACATCCGGCATGGTTTCGGCCAAAAACCGCAACCCCATGCCATTGATCAATTCAAACGCCGAAACCGTCTCGCCGCAATGGCTCTGCGCCAGCGCCAGTAGCGCCAAAGCCGCCGCCGGATCGCGCACCACCATCAACGCCGCCCCTTCAGAGGCAGGCCGTGGCATCAGCCGCAAGGCGGCCGCCGTGATCACCCCCAGCGTGCCCTCGGCCCCGATCAGCAAGTCACGCAAATCATAGCCGGTGTTGTCTTTGCGCAGTCGCTTTAACCCGTGCCAGATTTCGCCGCTGGGCAGCACCGCTTCCAGCCCCAAACACAAGGCGCGGGCATTGCCATAACGCAGCACATTCACCCCGCCCGCGTTGGTCGCAAGGTTGCCACCAATTTGGCAAGACCCTTGGGCCGCCAAGGTCAGCGGGAACAAGCGCCCAGCATCCTCGGCCGCCGTTTGCACGTCTTGCAAAATTGTCCCTGCCTCGGCCACCAGCATGTTTTCTTGTGGCCAGACATCGCGCACCGCGTTCAGGCGTTCCAGCGACAATATTACCGGCGCAGGCCCTTCGGGCATCACCTGCCCGCCGACCAATCCGGTGCCGCCGCCGTAGGGCACAACGCCCACACGCGCCGCCGCGCAGGCCCGCACGATGATCGCAACCTCGTCCACATTTGCAGGGGTCAGCAACAGGCCTGAAACACCGACAAACCGGCCGCGCGGCTCTTGCAGATATTTGGCGCTCAGCGGGCGGAACGTGGCCTTTGGCAACACCGCCCGCAGCTTTGCTTCAAAGTCGTCGGTTACCGCGTTCAGCATCAGCCCACATCCGTTTTACCACGTCGATCACTGCGCAGATTGGCATAAAGAACATGATTGCGCCAGCGCCCGTCGATTTGCAGATAGGATTGCGCCACGCCCTCATATTTGAAACCGGATTTCTCCAACACCCCGCGCGAGGGCTTGTTTTCCGGCAGGCACGCCGCCTCGATCCGGCTCAGATCCAGCGTGGTAAACGCGTAATGCGTCAGCGCCGCGATCGCCTCCGTCATGAAGCCTTGGCGCGCAAAGCTGGCGCCGATCCAGTAGCCCATTGTGGCCGCCTGGGCTGGACCACGGCGGATATTATCCAGCGTGATCGCGCCCAATAACATCCCATCCGCACGCCGTTCCAAAAACACCGGCACAGCCGAGCCCGCGTTCAACGAACGATGCGACCAATAAACCCGATTGCCAAAGCCCTTGCGCGACAGATGGTCTTTGCTCCAGGTTGGCTCCCACTGGATTAAAAACGCCTCGCTGTTGCGGCGCAAAGCGGTCCAACTGCGGAAATCTGAATGTTGTGGGGCGCGCAGCACCATCCGCTCGGTTTGGATGCGAAGTTTGCGCCGGCGGCTCAGCATCAAGAGGACAGTCGGGCTTGTAGATCGGTCAACACCGGCGCGTCCTGAACCGGCCCATAAAGCGCCATCGCTGCGGTGGCATTGGCCAAACCGCCAGCGAAATCACGCACCATGCGGGTGTCAACCGCGTCAATCAACGCCACGGTTTCGGCCAGCGGCGGCACCCGGTTCCAGATCGCCACCAGACGCGCAAGGCGTTCGGCGCGATTGGCCGGACTTTCCAGCCCCATCAGCAATCCGGCTTTCATCTGGGCGCGGGCGCGCTCGACTTCGGCGTCCGACATATCGTCTGCGGCCCGTTTGATTTCGTCCATCGTCAGGCCTGCCAATTCCCCCAGTTGTTCACCACTGGTGCCCGCATAAATTGTCATCATGCCACTGTCGGCAAAGGCACCCGCCTGTGAAAAGATCGAATAACACAGCCCGCGTTTTTCACGCACTTCTTGGAACAGCCTTGATGACATGCCGCCACCAAAGGCCGAGGCGAAAATCTGGGCGGTGTAAATTTCAGGGTCGCGGTAATCCGGCCCCTCAAGTGCCAATGTGAAATGCGCCTGTTCAAGGTCTTTGACCTCGCGTTTTTCACAACCGGTAAAGCGCGCCAAATCCACGGGCGCACTGGGGCGCGGGGCGAGGTGGCCAAACAGCTGCTCGGCCGCGCGCACGATGGTATCATGGTCCACAGCCCCCGCCGCCGACAGGATCATTTCCGACGGGCCATAGCGTTCCGCCACAAAGTCTTGCAAATCGCTGCGATTGAAGGCCTTTACCCGCTCGGCTGGCCCCAGGATCGTGCGCCCGATGGATTGGTCCTGATAGGAGGCCTCTTGCAACCAATCAAAAACCACATCGTCCGGTGTATCCAGCGCTTGGCCAATTTCCTGCAGGATCACGCCGCGTTCGACCTCTATTTCGGCGGGGTCAAACACCGGATTCAGCAGGATATCTGAAATCACATCCAGCCCCAAACCCACGTCGGCGGCCAAAACCCGCACGTAATAAGCGGTCATTTCGCGGCTGGTATAGGCGTTGATGAAACCGCCAACGTCTTCAATTGCCTCGGCAATTTGCAAACTGCTGCGGGTTTTTGTGCCCTTGAACGCCATATGCTCCAGAAAATGCGCAATGCCGTTTTGCTCAAGCCGCTCGTGGCGACCGCCTGCTGTCACCCAAATGCCGAGAGAGGCCGATTGCAGGCCAGGCATACTTTCCGTGACGATGCGAAAGCCGTTTGAAAGCGTGTGAAATTCGATGCTCACGATGTGATACGCTCGCGGATTAATGTGGTCAGCGCGCTCAAATCATTGGCCACTTCGGTAAATCTTTCGGGGCGCTCGAACAAATCGCCCATACGGGCTGGCAGGGGCGGATGAATGCCGCAAGCGGCCTGCACGGCGGCGGGGAATTTGGCGGGATGCGCGGTGGCCAATGTGATCATCGGCTCAGCCCCCAAATGTTCCTCGGCGACCTTCACGCCAACCGCCGAGTGCGGGCATAAAACCTCGCCGGTGCGGGCCAACATATCCTTGATGGTGGCAGATGTTTCAGCCTCTGACGCGCGACCCGATGTGAAGGTCTCGCGCAGGCTGTCGATGGCCCCTTGCGAGACTTTGAATTCACCGCCTGATTTCAATTCATCCATGATCTGGGCCACGGCCCCGCCATCGCGCCCGTAAGCGTCAAACAACACGCGTTCAAAATTCGAGGACACCTGAATATCCATCGACGGGCTGATCGACGGCGTCACGCCTTTGGTGCTGTAAGCGCCGGTTTGCAGGGTGCGGTGCAGGATGTCGTTTTGATTGGTGGCGATCACCAATTTGTCAATCGGCAGGCCCATTTTGCGGGCGATGTAGCCTGCGAAAATATCGCCAAAATTGCCAGTTGGCACGGTGAAACTGACGCTGCGATGCGGCGCGCCAAGGGCAGTGGCGGCGCTGAAATAGTAAACCACTTGCGCCAAAACGCGGCCCCAATTGATCGAGTTCACACCCGCCAGGCGCACCCCGTCGCGAAAGTCGAAATCGTTGAACATGTCTTTCAGGCGGGCTTGGCAGTCGTCAAAATCACCATGCACGGCCAGCGCGTGGATGTTGGCATCCGTCGGCGTGGTCATCTGGCGGCGCTGCACTTCTGACACGCGGCCATGCGGGTACATGATGAACACATCCACCGCATCCTGACCCGCGAAGGCCTCGATTGCAGCCGAGCCTGTGTCGCCCGAAGTGGCGCCAACAATCGTCACCCGTTCTCCGCGTTTATGCAGGGCGGATTGAAACAGCTGGCCGATCAGTTGCATGGCGAAATCTTTGAACGCCAAGGTCGGGCCATGGAACAATTCCAGCAGGAAATGGTTTGGCCCCAGCTGCACCAAAGGCGCGCGCGCGTCATGGCCAAAGCCCGCGTAGGCGCGCCCGATGATGTCGGCAAATTCGCTGTCGCCAAAACTGCCCTCAACAAAGGGGCGCATGACGCGGTAGGCGATTTCCTCATAGGGCAACCCCGCCAGCGCCGCGATGTCAGACTGCGACATCACCGGAACCTCGGCTGGAACATAGAGGCCGCCGTCGCGCGCCAACCCCGTCAGCATCGCCTCTTCAAAGCTAAGGTCGGGGGCTTTTCCGCGGGTCGAGATATATCGCATGTTACTGTGCCTTTGCTGTTCTTTCGCGCCTGATACGCCAGATCAGATACGCTGTCATCCCCAACCATACAAGCGCCAGTCCAAACCATGTCACCACATATTCCAAATGGCGGTTCGGAATGCC
>Ga0209633_10004696_pt1 | contig 12216 bp, 13 predicted proteins | sample Cruoilmetagenom1_FD_187290 | JGI IMG/M metagenome (GOLD analysis project Ga0209633, IMG submission 187290) | Oil polluted marine microbial communities from Coal Oil Point, Santa Barbara, California, USA - Sample 1 (SPAdes) (version 2) | ecosystem: Environmental > Aquatic > Marine > Oil seeps ... | reverse complement strand
ATTAGGAAAAATACCACCAGTAAAATACGCCGAAATTAATTCTAATAGAGCTAGCTCTATTAGAATTAAAAACAATAAATTTGATAATATTAGAAATTTGAACAGTACTAATTAAGGGAAGCTTACAGGTCAGCTTACGCACAACGACCTAATAAACACAGTTTGGTTTAGCAGGTCGATGAAACACATTTCCAAAGGGTAGGAAATAGTGTAGCTAGCTGCGTAGCAATTAACTGAATATCTTACAAAAATCTTGTCTGTGAATTAGTGGATTTTGTCTATTAAATTCACGAATTTACACAGATATTTATTTGCTTTTTTTAATTCAATTTTCTTTTAAAAATGTAACGTGTAATAAAAATACCATTTCCGTCCTTATCACCAGCATCACTTTCTACAGCACTTGTTACAAATATCAAGTCCCAGCCTTCTGAAATCATTGTCGTTAATTTTGAGGAAATTAGAGCGTCATTTGCTGCTATATTTTGAAATCGTATACCTGCTATATTATAAAAGTTTAATAATTTTGTCTCTTCAAAATCCTTTACCCTAATATCTTTTCTTTTAGATTTATTTCTAGTATTATCATCTTTTGTTTGTGAAGAAGTAAATTGTTTATAGTTTCTTTCATCATCTGTTGAAATTAAACGTGATCTACCCAACCCACTAGGCACAATAGATTCTACGCTTGTAATTACTTTTACTTCAAATTCTTGCTTCACTGTATCTTGCTGTTTTAAGCCTTCTTGTGCAAAAACATTAGTTGTAGGGAATGTGAATAATACTACCATTACAATTAATTTTAATTTTCTCATTTTAATTTATTTTGTTATTATATCTATTTATGTTCATCCATAAATAGAAGAACTTCTGCAGCAAACCTATCAGGTTCGCTAAACATAGGGCCGTGACCTGACCTATCAAATATTAGTAATTCTTTGGATGTTGAGCCTATGTTTTCAAAGGCGTTTTGCGCAGAGGCTATAGGTACAACCATGTCGTATTTACCAGATATAAACAGTGATGGAATCGTTATTTCTGGAAGTTGACTTGTGAAATCTGTGGTTTGAAATAGACCTTGATTATCCAATATAGATGATATTTGACTATTATTCCAGAGATCGGTTAAGTAATTATATGCAAAGAATGTTTCATTACCTCCTATCCCATTCTCAACAGAATCTATAAAACCATCGTCAGACAATTTTTCTTCCGCTTCAAAAGCTTTTCTATTTAGCTCTAAGAAATCATCTAAATTATTTACAGGATCTACTTGAGAAACAAGCTCTAAAACAGATTCCCAGAAATTAACACTATTGCCCAGTGCTATTTGAGTGTTTGCTGTAGTTGTGAACGTTTCTATATATAAATCATATAATCCAGCTGGATTGTTTGCTCCATCTACTTCTATCCATCCTTTAAAGTCACTTTGATCTTTAAGCAAAGTAGCAGTTCCTAATGTTCCGCCCCAACTGCCTCCTAATAAAAAGAAACGAGAATCACTACCAAATTTGTGCTTCATTACTTTTACCAGTGCTAATACATCTTCTGCCATCAGGTCTATACTTACATCGTCTTCAGAGTAGTGTCCTTGTGAATTTCCGGATCCGCGTTGGTCAAAATATACAACGCCATACTGATTTTCTATGTCGTCAAACGCTTTTCCTGTAAATCCTAATCCATTACCTCCTGGTCCGCCATGCAATGTAATTAAGAATACCTTTTCACTACCATTGCCTCTTATGTATGCTGCCATATCTGCATTTTTATGACGTACAAATAGGGTTTCATCTAAGTTATTTAGATTAAAATCATCAGAGCAAGCAATTACTAAACATAGTGTAATTGCAGCGAATACTATTTTTGAGAAAAATTTATTAAACTGTTTCATTGTTTTTTGTTTTTAAAATTAAAGCGGAAACCATATTGTAAGGAAAACGTAGGAAGTGTACCAGCATTGTAATTAAAGCGTGGACTTAAGGTGACACCAAAATAACTACCAGAACGCACTTTTCCTTTGCGTTGTTTACCTATCCCAATAGAAAGAGAAGGACTATAATATCCACGTCCTGGTAGAAACACTTTGTCTACCTTGTCACCGTTCACTTCATAGGTCTCAGGTAAGAATGAACGATAATATCCAAGCGGATTTAAATCGATACTAAACTGCTTTCCTTTTTTATTGGTACGCCTCCAAGTGATTCCAAAATTTACAAATCCACCTGTATCTGTTTTTGTTGCAAAATTTGTTGCAAAGCCTAGGTTTCCATTAAAAAGAAATTGATGCGTATTAGTACGCTGAGTATTTCTTCTTTCTTTTGTTTTCTCAATTTCTTTCCAAAGATATTCTGCTCCAATAGCTATTCCATTACTCCATAATATAGTTCCAGAATATCCTATTTTGAATTCTGTTTTGTCTAAAAAAGTCTGGCAAAGTATACTTGTTCGGTTCTTCTCTTCTTCTTCATTCTGTCCATACCCAGCTTTTATAAACAATAGCGTAAAAAGCATTAGTAGTGATATTCTTTTCATATTAATTTGTTTTTTGATTTCTTGGTTCAAAAATATTTGAATTAATACGAATTAAGCGTAAGATAATTACGTTATAAGTCCTAAAACAGTGTGATTATACAAATCAGGACGTTTTTTGAAGTTTTATAAAAGATCTTGGAGTTAATTATTAAAATATCTAGACATTTCTTCTGATTTTATACTTCAAATCTCACCCTTTCTTAGGGTTCTGGAAATTAAATCTTAGGTCGAATTCAGGTTTTAAGGGTGTTTTTGACAGCTCAACAATAACAGAGGCTATTACGTTATTTGTGAAATGAGATTATTAAAAACATAAACAAAAAAAGCATCAATATTTGAAATATTGATGCTTTAGCATTTTTATAATTATTGGATTCATTTTATATTATTGCCCAATAGAGGAATATTCAAAACCTATTTTAATCATTTCTTCTTTATCGAGAATATTTCTTCCATCAAAAATAAAGGCTGGTTTTTTCATTTGGTTATAGATTTTTTTCCAATCGTAAGTTTTAAATTCATCCCATTCTGTCATAATAGCAATTGCATGCGCATCTTTTGAAACGTCGTAAGGATCAGTATAAGATTTTACTAATTCCTTATTCTCTTTTTCAGTTCTTGTATTGAGATAATTGAGATCTGCTTGCACTTTTTTACCATTTACTTTTGGATCGTAAACAGCTATATTTGCTTGCTCGTTTAACAAATGATCTGCTACATAAATTGCTGCAGATTCTCTAGTATCATTAGTGTCTTTTTTAAATGCCCAACCTAACATGGCAATTTTTTTACCAGAAACCGTATTGTATAATGTACTTATTAAATTATCTGAAAAACGTCGTTTTTGATGATCGTTTAATATAATAACTTGTTCCCAATAATCTGCAACTGCATTTAGATTGTAACTTCTTGCAATGTAAACAAGGTTTAAAATATCTTTCTGAAAACAAGATCCTCCAAAACCAATAGACGCATTTAAGAATTTAGAACCAATTCTAGAGTCCATACCAATAGCTTTTGCGACTTCGTTAACATTAGCTTCTGTATGCTCACACAATTCTGAAATTGCATTAATTGAAGAAATACGTTGTGCTAAAAAAGCATTTGCCGTTAGCTTAGATAACTCTGAAGACCAAACATTAGTTCTTAATATTCTATCTTGAGAAACCCAACTTCCGTAAACTTTGGCTAAACTTTCAATAGCATCTTTAGATTCTCCACCAATTAATACACGATCTGGATTTAATAAATCTTGAATCGCTGTTCCTTCAGCTAAAAATTCAGGATTAGATAAAATATCAAATTTAACATCACTACCTGTATTGTGTAAAATACTTTTTATTGCTTGGGCAGTTCTTACTGGTAAAGTAGATTTTTCTACTACAATCTTATCTGTAGTAGCTACTTCGGCAATATTTCTAGCACATAGCTCTACATATTTTAAATCTGCAGCCATACCTTTTCCTTTACCATACGTTTTGGTAGGTGTGTTTACTGAGATAAAAATCATTTCAGATTCTTTGATAGCTTTATCTATTTCAGTAGAGAAGAATAGGTTTTTTCCTCTAGTTTCTTCAACAATTTCTCCCAAGCCAGGTTCGTAAATTGGTAAATTATTTACGTCTTTGTCATTCCAAGCTGCAATGCGCTCTTCATTTATATCTACAATTGTAACTTTTATATTGGGATTGTTTTTTGCAATTACTGCCATTGTTGGTCCACCAACGTATCCAGCTCCTATGCAACATATTTTTGTGATTTTCATGTGTCTTAATTTATTGTTTTTCACCTGTCATCCCGATAACTATCGGGACTGTTTACGCATTGAACAAATATAAATTATTCGCATTTTGTTTTGCGCTTGGGTTATGCTTTTAAGTTTATTTAGATTTGGGTTAATTTCTTAAATGATCGCAAATTTGAAGTAATTATTTTTATTCAGATAATATATTATACCAACGACCTCTTTTTACGATAAAGTTTCATGTTAAGCCAATATAACCAAAGGGAATTAACATTTTTTTAAATTTTAGTCGTTAATTATAATAGTCTTTAAACCAGTCAATAAAAGATTTTACACCATCTTTTATTGATGTATTTGGGCTGTAATTATAATCTTTTATTAGCTCGTCAACATTTGCCCAAGTTCGTTCTACGTCACCTGGTTGCATTTCCATCATATTTTTGGTTGCCACTTTGTCTAAGTTTAATTCTATCTCTTTTATAAAATCTAACAGTTTTACTGAGTTGTTATTACCAATATTATAAACCTTATATAAATCATTAGCTTCAATTCGATTTATTGGTGATTTTTCAATAATCCTAACCACACCTTCAACAATATCATCTACATAAGTGAAATCGCGCTCCATATTACCATGATTAAACACCTTAATTGGTCTGTCATTTACAATTGCATCTGTGAATAAAAACATAGCCATATCTGGTCTTCCCCAAGGACCATAAACAGTAAAGAATCTTAATCCTGTGGTTGGGATTTTAAACAAATGACTATACGTATGTGCCATAAGTTCATTACTCTTTTTAGTGGCAGCATACAAACTAATTGGATGGTCTACATTATCGTCTGTAGAAAACGGTATTTTTTTATTCATTCCATAAACACTAGAACTACTTGCATAAACCAAGTGCTTAATAGCATTGTTTCTACAACATTCTAAAATATTTAAAAAGCCAACTAAATTAGAATCTACATAAGTTTCAGGATTCTCTAAACTATATCTTACTCCTGCTTGTGCTGCAAGGTTACAGACAATGTCAAATTCTTCGTTTTTGAATAATTTTGGAAGTTCATCTCTATCTTCAAGATTCATTCTAACAAAAGTGAAATCTTCAGATTTGCTTTTACAAAGTTTATTAAATTCTGAAGCTTCAATTTTATTGATGCCCAATTCTTTTAGTCGATTATATTTTAAGTTCACGTCGTAATAATCATTAACATTATCTAACCCTACAACTTTATGACCTTTAGAAAGTAGCACTTTAGAGGTGTAAAATCCTATAAAGCCTGCTGCTCCTGTTACTAATATTTTCATATTACAATAATTTATTATTTAAAGGATTCAAATATTAAAATTTAGAATGATATCTCTAAATTTTAAACGCATCATTTTCAACTTATTAGTTGTTTGTGTATTTTATATCGAGGACAGTAGCCAAAGAATCACAATTCTGGATCTGTAATTCTAAGTCACGCTCTTTATAACTATTTTCTATATGGTAGACTTTACACGAATCAATTTTGGTTTTACTTTTAGAAAAATCAACACTTCCAAACTTTACTAAATTAACTACTGTTGCAGAATCTAATGCTTGTTCTGTAATAAAGACTGAAGCCTTATCTGAATATTGGATAAATTTAGAACTTATATTTTTTGTTGTTCTGGCATTTGGACTATAATCGCAAGATGCATCTTTTCCATTTAAAAAAAACATAAGAAGGACTAAGCCAATAGCAAAACCACCAAGATAGTAGCCTAAACGATGTATAAATTTCATACGCATTCCTGCGAAAGCAGGAATCTTTTTAAGTTAAACAATAAGATTAATAAGATGCTGAAATACTGAAACAAGTTCAGTACATGCAAGTTCAGCATTAAAAAATCAATAAATTGGCATCACTAAACTCTAAACCAAACCATTCTGCAACAGATTTGTTTGTTAAAATGCCGTGGTAAAAATACAACCCATTTTTTAAACCACGATCAAATCTAAGCGCATTTTCTATACCTCCATATTCGCCAATTTCTAATAGGTATGGAGTAAAGATATTACTGATTGAAACTGAAGCGGTTCTAGAGTAGCGCGCCGGAATATTAGGTACACAATAATGAATCACGCCATTATACTCAAAAGTAGGCTTATCATGCGTGGTTACTTCGCTAGTTTCAAAACAACCTCCCATATCAATGCTAACATCTATGACAACAGAGCCTGTTTTCATGTTACTTAACATACTCTCCGTAACCACAATTGGTGCACGATTTGTACCTCTTACAGCTCCAATGGCAACATCGCATCGTTTTAAAGCTTTTAAAAGATTTTTGGGTTGCATGGTTGAAGTATAAATAGTACGACCCAAATTATTTTGAAGACGACGCAACTTAGTAATAGAACTATCAAAAACTTTAACATTTGCGCCTAGACCAATTGCAGAGCGTGCTGCAAATTCGCCAACAGTACCAGCTCCTAAAATAACAACTTCTGTTGGTGGTACTCCATTAATATTACCCATCATTAGTCCATTTCCTCCATTAACATTAGAGAGTAATTCTGATGCTATAAGTATGGAAGCCGTTCCTGCAATTTCGCTTAGAGAACTTACAGCAGGATATGCACCATCATCGTCTTTTATATACTCAAAAGCTAAAGCAGTAATCCTTTTTTTTGCCAAAGCTTCAAAATAAGACTTCTCTTGTGTTTTTATTTGAAGAGCAGAAATTAATAAGGTTTGTGGATTAATAAGTTTAATCTCATCTAAAGAAGGAGGTTCTACTTTAAGAATAATAGGGCAAGAGTACACTTTTGCAGTATCCTTAGTGACTTCTGCACCAGCTTCACTATAATCCTTATCCTTAAAATTTGCACCTTCACCAGCACCAGACTCAAATAAAACTCGATGTCCATTGGCTGTTAATGCAGAAATTGCATCTGGAGTTAAACACACACGTCGCTCTTGAAAATGAGTTTCTTTAGGAATCCCAATAAAGAGTTCGCCTTTTTGTTTCAAAATTTCTAAGGTTTCTTCTTGAGGTAATAATTGGGCTTTAGTAAATGGTGATGATGATAAACTCATTGAAGTTAGTTGCTTTAGTATTGCTCTTGCAATATAGCGAAAACTGTGCTATTTATTGTTTTTTATTCTCACTTCAAAGTAAGATTCTTTTTTAATTTTAATTGATTTACTTTGTTATATTTGATGTAGATAATTTTCTATGTAATGATTAAGTTTAAATATTTAAACATAAGAGATGTAATTTCTATAATGCTTATAATTTTCAGTACGCTTTTATATTTTGTGTTTAATGAAATACCTGAAGGTTTTAAAACGATTGACTTATGTTTTTTTGAAATTGGAAGCTTTGCATTTCCTGACATAGCGCAATTAATACAATATTTAAAAATGAAATTCCTCATTTTAATTTTTGCGCTAATATGGTATTTTAGCTGTAAACATTGTTGGGAATCTGCTATCCTTGTTATTATTGCTATAGAATTATCAAAAGTAATTACGGCACTTAATAGCACAAATTATGCGTTAGACGAGATAGATTATATTATAAGCTTACCTATTACTATCCCAATTATTATAATTTTAGCATTCATTTCTAAGAAACTTAATGCTTATAATTTGACTCTTAATTTACGCTCTACTTTAGATGATGAAATAGATACCGTTTTTCATGAATTAAACGGTAAAAGCACGGATGGTTTAATGCAATTAAAACAAGACCTTAATGAAGCTAAAAAAACCAAATCTAATGTTGACGCAGAAGTGCAATTAAAAAAGTTAATAGCAATTAGAGACCAATACTACAAAACGGAGTTTTTTTGAAGTTACCATCTTACATAGCAAGTAATAAAAAATTAAAGAAAGACGTATTAATAGTCTGTTTAATTGTTTTAGCACCTTTTTGTTTCTTTATATATAAGGTTGTGCCAGAAGGTGTCTCGGTTTGGGAAACAAAATGGTTTACAATAGATGCTGGATATTTTGAAGCTGTAGATTATTATATATGGCTTCTGTTTGTTAAAGGCTTAACAATTTCTGTACTCTCACTTTGGTATATCAGTAGCACGTATTGGTGGCGATTTTTTTTATTTACTCCAGTAATATCTGAGTTTAATAAAGTATATGGGATTATCTATACTGCTAAGTATAATACTGGTTATGATATAAACTTTTTCTTTTGCAGTTTGGTTTTTTCTGTTCCTTATGTAGTGTTATTATATTTTGTTGCTAAAAGATTCAATTATTATAAGCCAAACAAAACAATTAACAATGAGTTAAACACAGAAATAAACGAGCAAATTTTAAAGCTCTCAAAATTTAACTCTAAAGACTATAAATCCGTTAAAAAAGAATGGCAGAATCTACTTAAAGGGAAAGAAAATATGCCCAAAAAAGAATATCTTTTAAAAATAATGCAATTAAGAAATCGCTTGGTTTTTGACTAACCTTTAGAGATGATGTCGTCTATTTCTTTTTGAAGTTCTTTTAAAAGCGCTTTTGTTTTTTTATCGGTCTCAGATGCTTCAGCTTTTATACGTGCATCAATTGAAGCTTTTATTTCTGTAATAGAACGCAAAGGTTTAGCCTCTGGCTGAGACACAAACATATCTCCTTTACCAGTCATTAACCAAACCAGATTAATCTGCGGATATTCCTTTATAATACGCTCAATAACATCACTACCAACAGATGCATTGTTTTTTTGCATACGCAAAGTATAGCCATTGCCACTACCTATTGACAGATCAAATTGTCTGGCACTTAAGTTTAACGCATCTAACAGTTGTATAATACGATTTATAGTTTTACTCATAGTGTTTTAAGGGAACTCTAATGAGAATTGCAAATAAATTATAAATTATACAGATTTAACCTTTTTCTATTTTCCCTCGGTTAAAACAATAAGTTTAAAAATCTATTTTGCGTGTTCACAAGAAATTAATACTGCAAATGTAATTTTTTTTATTTAATTGCTTATTTGTGTAGATTATTTTCTATATTGCAGTGTGCTTGTTAATTTAAGTTATTACAAAGTCGCTTTTAGAGACAAGTACACAATTGGATTAATCTTTAACCTGATCAGGTTTTTTTATTTTAGACTTTGTAAAGATTTTGTAGTGACTTTGTAATTTTTAGGCTTTGTAAAAATTATTAATTAATCTACCTATTGTATTTATAGGTTTTAAAATCTTAAATTATGAAAACACTGCAGCTTATCAAAAGTATTGCGCTAACACTTTTAATGATTATTGTTTTTGGATGTGAAAAAGAAATAGCACCAAACACTATTTCACAACAAGAAGATGTCTCTGCAGACCATACGGTAAATAGACTGTCCTTAAGCGATTTTATGAACACTAATACTTTTAAATCTGTAGAAAAAGCGATTATAAAACCAAAGGGCGACCAACTTTCTTATCAAAAAGGAGGTTCTGGAGCTACAGAAAACCAGTTTGAGTTTACCAGTAATGAAGTCCTTAGTTCTCATTTAGACGGTGAAACTAGTTATACAACACCAGTAAAAAAGACAAACGAAGAAGACTCAGATTATAATTATAATCTTTTAATGAAAGAAAGCACTGAAGGTGTAACCAATTTTTTAATTAAATATTCTAAAACCAATGATCAAATTATTATACAACCTATAATTAATAGCGATGCAGATACCAATATACCAACCATAAATTCAGAAATTGATTGTACTACATGGAATTGGTCTATTACTATACCATGCTCATGCGCTGGTCATACCTATGATTGTCTTTGCGGAACAGCTCAATTTCCTGGCACGGCATCATACTCAAATTCTGGAAATGTTACCGTTTGTTATGAAACACCAGCTATTGTTTCTTTTGACCCTAGTGGAAGTGGAGGTACAGGCGGTTACGATAGTGGGCAAAACAACGGCTATAGCAATGGAGGCTCTAATTCTGATGGTTTGCCTATACCTATTTTTGTCTATGAAGGTGATTCGCCTCCATGCGATAACCCAGAACTTTGCCCACCACAATATTGGGCACAGTCCCAGGCTTGGCAAGAACATCAAGAAGCTGTAGAGATAGGTTTGGACGACTTTTTATTTAGCCAATTTATAAACACACTACCACAAGAACAACTAGATTTTTTGAATGACTTTGATAATTGGGAGATTAGAGAAAGTTTTAAAAATTTCTTATCTGAAAATGGGTATAATGATGTTAATGAAGATTTTATTGCTGATGCATTAGAAGTTTTTACATACGCTGATAACTTTACATCAGATAATCAACTAGATTATGCTCAAGCCATATTAAGACTTACAACACACATGAAGTCTTTCGGTAATATTGAAGACGAAATTTATGCTGATTATATTGAAAGTTTGATACCTGACTTGGGGAGTATGACAATTGGTGAGGTAGATGACCTTTATGAAGAAGTTTACAGAACTGATAGAAATATTACTTTAAAATATGCTGTTGGAATTTTTACTGTTATAGCTACAGATTTAGTAATACCAGTAGTAGAATATGCTCTATTTCAGGCAACTGTTGGTTTAGCTGTAAAACTATTACAAAAAATTCCATTACCTATGCTTTTGCGTGGTGCTAGACTTACTAAATTACTTCAAAAAGTTGCCCGAATGGGAGTCCAAGGGGAGCAGATTCATGTAAGAATAATTACTACTTCATCGCCAGTTACTAGAGCTGAAAAACTATTTGCAACTTTAACAAAAAATGCCGTTTCTGTTGCGCCACCAAATGCCCAAGGTACTATTGTTGCTAATATGGGTAATGGGAATTATATAACATTCAGAACGGTTTCGAGCACAAATTTCCCTGCAACTATTAATCTAAATTTCCCATCAATTTTTGGTCAAACACCAAAAGCAATTAAATTTCAAGCACCATGATTAGTAATGATATTTTCAAAGGCAAAACTATAAATCTGTTTGCGCCTAACTCTAATGAGTATTTATATGATTATATATACTTGCTTGAATATAAAGATGAAGATGCTAATAATTGGAAATCTAGATTAGTTATCTTATCTGTATTAAAATATTTATTAAAATTAAAAATTATATACATTTATAGTTGGTGCGATGAGAATTTAAATGATGAAAATAGATCAATAGATGAAATAATAAGTCAAATAAACATTAAATGGAAAAAAAATACAATTTTTCCAGATTATTATAATATAGTTATGTTTGGAACCCAAAATTGGTATATAGAAAAATTAACAAAATTAGGAATGACAAATACAACAAATTGGGAGACTTTTGTAAAAGATAATATTGGAAATTTAGAAAAATGGATTGAAGAGAATAGACCTGAGAAATAGTACTGCCAACAACACCATTTTTGAAGATGATGAAAATTGGAGAAATTTACTGCAACAAGCAGTGGCAAATGGTATTACTTCTACAGCAGAAGTTACTCACAAAATTTATAAGAAACTTTCTGTTATTGCTCAGCAACATCCTTCTTCAATCGGCTATATTAATTCTGTAGTTGACGAATTTAGTGAAATTGCAGATGAAGCTTTTGATTCTAATTCTCAGACTTTAGAATGGTTAGACTTATTTGGTGTAATCCCTGTAATTGGGGAGGTTGCAGATTTAACAAACGGACTAATTTATGCAATTGAAGGAGATGGTTTAAATGCAACATTGAGTGTTGCAAGTGCAATCCCTTTTGTTGGTTATGGAAGTTTAGCCACTAAATATGGGTTGAAAGTTACAAATACTTTAACAGGACAAACAACTAAACTAGTCTGGAAAGTCACTGCTAATGGAATTGATTTTGGTAGAAGAGGTCAATGTAAGCTTCCCTTAATTAGTACTGTTCAAATTTCTAATATTATCAAATTTATTGTTTTTAATTCTAATAGAGCTAGCTCTATTAGAATTAATTTCGGCGTATTTTACTGGTGGTATTTTTCCTAAT
>Ga0209633_10004694_pt1 | contig 12219 bp, 9 predicted proteins | sample Cruoilmetagenom1_FD_187290 | JGI IMG/M metagenome (GOLD analysis project Ga0209633, IMG submission 187290) | Oil polluted marine microbial communities from Coal Oil Point, Santa Barbara, California, USA - Sample 1 (SPAdes) (version 2) | ecosystem: Environmental > Aquatic > Marine > Oil seeps ... | reverse complement strand
TTCTAATGCTTTATCATTTTTTTCAGTTGTTTGAAAAAGGTTTGCACGAGTTCCAACACCAGTTAATGTTCCAAGTGTATCAAACATATCTGTTACTAAAAAAGTGATAATTACAGGTAACAATGCCAAAGATAAAGCACTCATAATATCAAGTTGCATAAATATAGGAGAGATAGAATCTGGCATTCCTACTATATTTGAAGGCAAATCTCCTATACCAAATATCCATCCAACTATTGAAGTTATAAGAATACCTACTATAAAAGCACCTTTTACTCTATATGTATACAATGCTAAAGTGATAAATAATCCAAATATTCCAAGAATAATAGGGGCACTACTTAAATCCCCAAGGGCAACTAAAGTTGCTTTATTTTCTACTATTATCCCCATCTGTTTTAATCCAATAAAAGCAATAAAAGCACCAATACCAGCACTAATTGCTCTTCGTAAATCAACAGGAATAGAGGTCATTAGCCATACCCTAAACTGTGTAAAGGAAAGAATTACAAAAATAATACCACTTAAAAAAACTATCCCTAAAGCAGTTTGCCAAGCTATACCCATACCTAAAACTAAGCCATAAGAAAAATATGCATTTAGTCCCATCCCAACACTCATAGCTATTGGTGTATTTGACCAAACACCATTAAATACTGTTGCAAGTATAGTAATAAGTGCTGTTGCTGTTATAACGGCTCCCATAGGAAGTCCTGCATCACTTAGGATGAATCCATTTACAGGAACTATGTACATCATTGTTAAAAATGTTGTAAACCCTGCAAGAAACTCTATTTTTACTGTAGTATTATTCTCTTTTAGTTTAAAGTATGAACCCATCTTTAACCCTTTTTATTTTTCTAAAATAGTATCTAAGATTTTAAATACTTTTGTATTTTGTTCATTTGTTCCTATGGTAATTCGTATAGCATTAAAACCATATCCAGTCATATCTCTTACAATAACACCTTTTTCCAAGAGCTTTTGTGCAATCTCTTTTGAGATATAATCTCCTAAATACATAGTGATAAAGTTTGTATAACTTGGGATATACTTAAATCCTTTATTTGTAGCATACTCTTCATACCTTTTCATCTCGTCAAAGTTTTTTGCTATACACATAGAAACATATTTTTCATGTTTTAAAGCTTCAATAGCACCCTCAAGTGATAAAGTTGTGATATTAAAAGGAGGTCTTAGTTTATGTAAAGTTTTTATAATCTCTTCAGAAGCAATCCCATATCCAACTCTCATTCCACCCAAAGCATACGCTTTAGAAAATGTTCCAAGATAGATAACATTTGGGTATTTCGCTATCACTTCACTTGGTACTATCTCTTTTGCACCATCTTTATATTTTGCATACTCTTGATATGCCCCATCAAGAATAACTAGTGTATTGCTATCCACTTCATCTAAAAATTTATAAACCTCAGCTGCATCTAAACACTCCCCTAAAGGATTATTTGGTACGCAAAGAAATATTATATCTGCACCCTCTTTTTTATATATCTCTCTAAATTCATCTAAGTTATGTTCATCCGAAGGTGTTTTTAAAATAGTTGCACCTGTTTGTTTTGAATAAATTTCATACATTGCAAATGTGGTTTTTGCCATAAGAACTTTTGAATTTTCATCACATTTTCCATGTACACAAAACTCTATTACCTGATCACTCCCTGCACCCACAATAATATTTTTGTTTGTAACGCTAAATTTTGCTGCTAATGCATCTTTTAATTCATACATACTATCATCTGGGTATACATAGGAACTACAAGCTTTTCTAGCTATGGCATCAACAACTGTTTGACAAGTACCATAAGGATTTTCATTTGAGGCTAATTTTATAATATCTTTTGGTCCAATCCCATATTCTCTTACAACCAATTCAATTGGCTTTCCTGCTTCATAGATATTTACATTATCTAATACTTTATTAAATGTCATCTTATACCTTTTTATTTAATTCTGAATTTATAATAAAATCTTCAAAACTACCTTTCTTTGCAAAATTTATTTCATAGTTATTATCACTAACTTTATCTATTCTAACAGAGTCAATTCCATAAACATCTAGAGTTTCATTTGTTACTAATGTACCTTCTTTTAATTTGAGTACATCTCTAAGAAGCCAGTTCCCTAATTCTTTATTAGGATTAGACATTAATGCTTTCCCATTTTCTTGGCAAACTTTTGCTTGAATTTCTTTATTATTTGGTAACTTTAAAGTAAATATTATATCTTTATTTGGGAAAAAGTCTGGTTTATTATTATAAAATATTTTGGGTATTGGAATATACACCTCATCTGGATTACGAATTCTACCATTTGCATTCCATTGATTTAAACCACTATTTGCATAAACCTTACCACCACTTCCGTACAGTGGTAAATAAACTGTATCAATATATTTTGAAGATATTGATATATCACTAGATTCCATAAGAGAATACAACTCTTCTAATGGATTGTTTAAAATATTTACATCAAATTCATCAATAAATGAATTGGTTTGAAATCTTTTCATTAATGTACTTTTTGAAAGAGAAAAAGAATATTCGTATTTATCATCATCAAAATAAATAGATGATTTACTTTCCTTTATATTTTTTATCTTTTCAATGTCAATAAAATTTGTTTCTTCTTCATAAACTAAAAATTTTCCTTCATCTCTAATAATACAATGGTAAATCGATGTATCAATTTCATAAAGGTTGTTAGTAAACTCTAGCCTTTTATTTCGTAACTCTGCTATCTTTTTTATTTTATTTGTTGTTGATAAGCTTTTGTATAAGTTTGAATCCTTATTAAATTCTGCAATTTTCTGAATAGTTTTATTATTTCCTCTTAAAAATGTTTTTAACCCGATTCCTAATAAACCTTTTTTTGCATCATAGGAAACATCTCCCCTAGACAAATCTTCTGCTTCAAATGCCTTACAAAACATTTTTTCTGCTATTCTATAGTATAAATATGGAATAGCAGAATCTGAAAATAAATTAGACAAGCTTCCAACAATTTGTAAATATTCTTTATATTTTTGTTGTTGTATTTTATTTTGTTCTTGATAAAAAGACATTATTTTAAAGCCTTGTATATATTTTTGGCAATAGATTCAATAACAGATACTGTAACAGAATTGCCTATTTGTTTATATAAGTGAGATAGTGCAATATTTGGTAATATAAAGCTATCTTCATATCCTTGAAATCTAGCACATTCTCTAGGAGTTAATTTTCTTATATCTTTTTTATCCATGACCAATGGAACATTATGCCCTCCTGTACCCATATTAGCTGTAAGTGTTGGACATAGCTTACTCTTATTTTCCCGAACATAAACCCTTCTCCATTGATATACACTATCTTTATTTATCATTTCTCTTTTTAACTGTTCATAATATTTACTATTAGTATAATAAAACTTTTCTTCTGTTTCTTGTTCAATTAAATCAGTAACTGTTTTTATTAGTTTTTTAGGTTTTGGAAATTCAAATTTTTCATAATATTTTTTATCCAAAAAACCTACAATATAAATTCTCTCTCTATTTTGTGGAGTGTTTCCGTATTCTGCACTATTCAATACTTTATACTTTAACTTATATCCTTTTCCCTCTAATTGCGATATTATAACTTTAAATGTATTTCCATTGTCATGTGTTTGTAAATTTTTAACATTTTCAAGAAAGATTATTTTAGGACTTAAGTCATCAATAAATCTTAAAATTTCAAAGAACATATTGCCTCTGTCATCATCAAAACCTTTTCTATATCCGGCAACAGAGAAAGCTTGACATGGAAATCCTGCTGTTAATATATCTATTTTTTCAACTTCTTGTGTTGATAGAAGCTTAAGATCTCTTTCAAATAGCTTATGTTCATGATTCATTCTATATGTTATTGATGCATTTTTGTCAATTTCATTTGCCCATGAAATTTCAAACCCTGCTTTTTTAAAGCCAAGTTCTATACCTCCAATACCACCAAATAAGCCTCCTACTTTAAATGTTGTATCTTTTGTAAAGGTTTCATATTCATTCATTCTTTGCGTCATATTTGATTTTATACTAAAGTTTATTGACAATTGATTTGCACTCATAAGCAATTCTCCTATTTTATATTTAGTATATTGTACCCCACTTTTTTGATTGTATTTTAAAACATTACAGATTGCAATTTATTAAATGTCATCTGCTTCCTTTACATAGCTTCCTAAAAACTTTATACTTTTTTCATGTTTTTCAAATATTTCTTTTATAGTTTCATCATCTTTATGTCCATCAAAGTCTATAAAAAATGTTGAAATCCCCTCAACTATATGAGATTTTATTTTTGTAAGATTTATATTTTCACCATCAAAGTCATTTAAAAATCTTACTAATGAACCATGTTCATTTGGCAATTGCACAAGAATCGAAGTTTTATCATCTCCACTTTTCCCGTTTTCAAAATCTGAAATGATTAAAAATCTTGTACGATTATTCCCTTTATCTTCTATATTCTCAAAAAGAACTGGGAGATTATACATTTTTGCACCAACATATGAACAAATTGCAGCACTATTTTTCTCTTTAGTTGCTAGTTTTGCGGCTTTTGCAGTACTTTCAACAGGTATTAATTCAATCTCATCAAGTCCTAAATCACCCAAAAACTTGTGACACTGTTCAAAAGCAATATCTTTTGAATAGATTTTTTTTATCTGTTTTACATTATCACAAGTGGTTGCTAAACAATGATGAATATCTACCATAACCTCAGCAATAATTTTTAAATCATACTCACTAAGACAAGTTATAGTCTCACTTACAATTCCATTGCTACTATTTTCTATGGGGATGACACCAAATTTAGCTTTTTTATTTGCAACTTCTCTAAATACTCCAGCAATAGACCCAATAGGTAAATAAGCACTCATAGCACCAAATCTACTCTCTGCTGCTTGATGTGTAAAACTCCCCTCAGGTCCTAAAAATGCTATATTTTCAGGAAGTTCAAGATTTCTACTTATCGCAAAAACTTCTAAAAATAATGCCTCAATAGCAGCTCTATTTAAACTACCATTTGCTTCAACTGATTGTTTATGAAGTCTATCTATTATTGATTTTTCTCGCTCTGGTCTATATATCGCTCCACCACTTACAGCTTTGACTTTACCCACTTGATGGATAGTTTCCATTCTTTTATTTAAAAGTTTTAAAAGCTCATCATCAATACTATCTAAAGTATCTCGTAACTTCTGTAATTCTATTGCTTCATTCATATAATTTCCTTAAATTCCAATATCTATTTTAGATATTCCTCTTCTAAAGCGATTAAATCTTCAAAGGTCTCTCTTCTTCTAATCAATCTATCTTTCCCATTTTCAAGTGCTATTTCTGCAACTTTTCCTCTTGTATTATAGTTACTTGCCATTGTAAATCCATATGCCCCTGTACTATATATAGCCATCAAGTCATTGTGTTCAGTCAGTGGGAGTTGTATATTTTTTGCAAAAAAGTCACCACTTTCACAAACAGGACCTACTACATTACAATCACTTAAATTTTCACTTTTATCTAATACTTCAATCTTGTGATAAGCGTCATACAAACTTGGTCTAAGTAAATCATTCATTGCACCATCAACGATAACAAATCTTTTACTACCATTTACTTTTTCATATAAAACTTTAGTTACAAAAACTCCACTATTTCCTACGATGAATCTACCTGGTTCACACACAACCGTAATATCAAGACCAAATAAAGCATCTAGTACAGTTTGAGCATACTCATAAGTATCGATAAGCTTTTCATCGTCATACACAATACCAAGTCCACCCCCAACATCAAAAAACTTTAATTCAATTTTAAGGGCTGACTTTATATTTCTTACAAGGTCTGCAACTATATTCACCGCTTCTTTAATAGGTGCCAACTCTGTAAGCTGACTACCTATATGACAGTGGATACCTATTGGGTCTAAGTTTTCAGATTGTTTAGCAAAGATATACATTCTTTTTGCTGTATCTAAATCTACACCAAATTTATTTTCATGAAGCCCAGTTGAGATATATGGATGTGTTTTTGGATCTACATTTGGATTTACTCGTATAGAAATTCTAGCTTCAACTTTTAGTTCTTTAGCTATTAAATCAACTCTTTTTAACTCTGCTTCACTCTCAACATTTATCATCAAAATATCAAACTGTAAAGCTTCTCTTATCTCCTCATCAATCTTCCCAACACCAGAAAATATAATCTTATATTTTGGAATTCCAACTTTTAAGGCACGTTTCACTTCTCCAATACTCACACAATCAGCACCACTACCTTGATTACCAAGATGTTTTACAACACTTAAATTTGAATTTGCCTTTACTGCATACGATATTAAAGATTTTCTAGCTTTAAAAGCACTCTTTAACTCTTGATATTGTTTTGTAATATAGTCAAAATCGTATACATAATACGGTGTTTGATATTTTTCTGAAAGTTCTTTAAAATTTATTCCCATTATCTTCTCTTATTTTTTAAAATTTAAGATATATAATAGCTAAATTTTTGTAATTAATGACTTAATGGAGGATTAGTGGTGTATTTTCTTGACCTACATACTACTTAGAATAGATTTTGCTATTTACATTATTCTTAAATCTCTATCTCACCTAATAATCTATCAAAATCACTTTTATATGATTTATCTTGAATTACTTTGTACTTTTCAAATTCACCTATAGCAAACTCTTTAGCAATTTGAGATGTGACTTTTCCTGCATCTTGTAAAATATCATGTTCATTAAACTCTAAAAAAGTATTGAGTTTTTTACTCCAATCTTTCATAGTCATTGGTACTTGTTTTTCCGCTTGATGTTCTGCATAATCTAGATACATGGTTACTATTCTATTTAATGTTTTTAACTCTTTTTCTTCTAAATAATTTTTAGCAACTACAACATCAGTTTTTCTAATTCTTCCAGTTGGTGCATTTTTCCAAGTATTCAGTCCCATATTACTTTTTTCATGATTTGCTCTTGAATATATTATTTCAGAAGCTGTCTGATTTGTGATAGCCCAATGCAATTTATTTTGAACTGTGGCAAAAAACTCTTTTGTTGCTTCTGCATTTTTGTCATAATCAATACTACATTCAGAGTAAATATCTGTTATTTGTTGATAAAATCTTCTTTCACTAGAACGAATATCTTTTATCCGTTCTAATTGCTCTTTGAAATAATCTTTTCCAAAGGAAGGTTCAGGGTTTTTGAGTCTTTCATCATCCATCGTAAAACCTTTGATGATATACTCTTGGAGTCTTCTAGTTGCCCATTGTCTGAATCTTACACCTTGGATAGATTTTACTCTATATCCAACGGAGATGATTACATCAAGATTATAAAAATTTGGTGCTTTTTGTTGAAATTCGGAATTTCCGAATTTCTGTACAACTTGCGATTCTATAAGCTCTTCATCTTTAAAAATATTTTTAATATGTTCATTTATTGTTGATTTTGCTTTACCAAATAATTGTGCTATTTGCTCTTGTGTAAGCCAAATATTTTCATCTTGTAAGAGTACCTCTACTTTTACATCTTGGTTATCTGATTTGTAGATTAGAAATTGTGCTGTTGAATTTTTTATTGTTAGGTTTTTATTCATTTTTTTCCTTAACTAAGTTATTCATTATATACTAAATAGATAATCATCTTTTTCGTATATTTGGTAATTATACTAAAAAAATTTGTTCTTTTTAACCCTTGATACTGTTTTGTTATATAGTAACTAAATATTTGTAATCAATGACTTAATGGAGGATTAGTGGTGTTTTTTCTTTTTTCTACACTTTCTAATTTTTCTTCTATTATTTGTATAGCATACCTTACCTTCTGTAAATAATCTTTGATTATTTTATCGGATGCATTAACTGATAATAATAAATCTATCATCTCTAATGTTGGCTTTATTAGTTGACAATTATCACCATATTCATCATACAGTTCTAGGTGGTTATCTTCTATTTTTTGTTTTAAATTTATTAATTTGTTTTTCATAGCTAATTTTTTAATCATTTATCAGTTCAATGATTTCACCTTTTACACTACAATTGTAGTTTGATTGTGAATTATTACATAACTATACTTACACATTACTATTGTAGGGTGAATATGAATAAAAAAATTAATGATTTAACTGCTGATGAATTGCATAAATTAATTGGTGCCAATGTTGCAAAACTGCGAAAAAAAGCTAATTTAAGTCAACTAGCTCTGTCATTAGAGATGGGAAATAAATCTCCTAGTCTTATTAGTTCTGCTGAACTATATACAAATAAAAGACACTTTAATATTGTGCAACTTCAAAAGATTGCAAAAATTTTGGATATTGATATTTGTGAGTTTTTTGATGATAGCTGGGTAGGGATATAAATAAAAGTAACGGTTAACTACAACGATACCTAAGTATTCGTTACTAGGCTTTTAATATTCTAAAGTTAAATTCTCTATTTTTTCTAATTCCAGATTTATAGCTAATTTAATGTCCTCTATTTTTTGATATTTATTAGCAACTTCTTGCTGAGCTTCTAAATAAAATTCAGAGTTTTTATTTAAAGGAATCTCAATCTCTACATCTTCAACCATAGAAGGATAAACTTTTGTAAATTCATCCTTTCCTTTATCCCCTTTTCTACCTTTTGCAAGTTGTCTTAAAATTGGCTCCAATGTAAACTTTACATATGAAATATCAATATTTTCTTCTTTTGGAATTAAAATACCTCTATCTCCATTTGCTGAAAATTTTCCACTTATTTTTTTAATATATCCTGCAAATCCGTTAGTAGCCCATGTCAGATATTCTCCATTATAGTCATATGTGTCTATATATGTTAATGGAGCATTGTTAGAAGCTGAGTAAACTGGGTATTCACCTTGATGTGTATTTCCATAACCTTTTGTGTATTTAGATAAACCTTTTTTAGTTTCAAAAATTTCACTTATTTTCACTTTTTTTGAATACTCAAACTCACCATTAATTTGTATAGTAAGATTTTTTATATTTTCCCTATATTCTTTAACATTCTTTTTCAAATCATTGATTAGATTATATTTTTCAACTATACTTTCTTGAGCTTTTAGGTCAAATTCGCCATTATCCTTTATTGGTATTTTAAATTTTATATCATATTCCAATAGTTTATTAAAGTACAGTTTTGTCGTATAATTTGCACCTGTTTTTAATATTTCTTGTTCTAATTTTATTTTAATATACTCTAATAATAATGATTTATCGAGAACTTTTAGATTTGCTACTACATCAATAAATGAATAAATGGGATTATTTTTTATGAAGCAATATCCTACACTACCATCCAAATTAAATAAAATTGATTTTTCATTCTCTATAGTTAACTTATTATCTAATAAATACTTGTCAGAAATATACCCTAATACACTATCTTTGTCTTTAGATGATGAATATACAGGAACAGTCCCTTGGTTAAGATTTATTGTCTTTTTAGTTATTCTTTTCCCTCTTTGTAGCTTAAAATAATTTTGATCTAAAACAGAAATAGTTTTAAAATTTACATTAGAGTTTTTTTTTTGATTTAATTCTTTAATCATTGCACTAAAACCACCTAAAGTATCAGATACTTCATCTACTATATTTGGGAGATTATCTAAAGAAACTATATTATCCTCTTCTTCTATCCCTAATTCAATTTTTTCTTCCTTTGTCCACCATCTATCAATAGACCAATGTTTTTCTGGTACAAAATTATCAATAGAAAATACTTGACATCTTGGGTCTTTATTAAATTTTTCAAAGTTACTTTTATTACCTTTAAAAAAGTTAAACAACTCTACAGCTTCATCTAAATCATTTTGTTCAATATCAAATCTATTTACATCTCTACTCTCACCAATTTCACTTACAAGATAAGTAAATACTGGGTCTATTTGAATATCTTTAATATTATTCTTCTTTGTTATACATAAAATATATGTTTTTTTATTAGTTGTAAAAAATGTATTAAGAGGTAGTGAGATAATTCCATCAATAAAACATTCTTGCTTAATAAATTCTCTTAGATTTTTGTCATTTTGACGATTGAAAATCCCATCTGGAACAACAATAAAAGCTTTACCGTTAGGCTTTAATGCTCTTACAATCCACTCCATAAAAAGACCCTCAACACCAATAGCATTTACTTTATAATATGCTTTTAATTCTTCATCTTTTTTTATTTCATCTTTTAGATTACTACTACCACTTGTAACATATGGAGGATTAGTTAAAATTAAATCATATTCATCTTTTATAGGATCTCTTAACGTTCCTAGTATAGAGTTTGTTTTAAGTGTAAAACTATCATTGAAAATTTTCCCAAACTCTACTGTATGATTTGGATAATCTTTTATAATCTCACTAAAATAAATAAGCATATTTGCTTTAGCTAAAATAATAGTTTTTTGTTCGTCCTTATCAAAACCTTTATCAAAACCTCTGATTGTAATTTTTGGTACAACTTTATTACCTTCTACTTTGTAAAATTGTTCAAGTCTGCTTTTAATTGGTTCTAATAAAAATTTACCTACACCACATGCAGGATCACATATTGTTGCACCTTCTTTTATTTCATCTTTTGCTATTTTTTCTATTGCACTAATTACTTTAATCGGTGTAAAAAATTGTCCCCAGTTTTTCTTACTAATACTTTCCTTTAAGAAACTTTCAAAAAGTTGACTTTTAAAGTCATAATCAATATTTTCTAATCTTCCGTAGTTTTTAAATTTTTTAAGAACTTTTATAAAGACTGTGCTATATCCTGCAACAGCTTTTTGGTCTTTACTTACAAAAATAGTACCATTAATAATTGTTGTATTATCCATTGGATTATATGGGAAAAGTTCTTTTATTTTTTTTCTAATATTATCAGCATAATATTGTAAGATTTCATCTTCAGTTCGCTTGCCATCTAATCCAATTAAGAAGTCAAAACTATCAATATCTTTTAGTATTCCTAAATCACTTAAGTATTTAAAAATAAATAATTCAACAAATGTGTATAAACAATTTTCTGGTGTTGCCCCACTAACACTCCAAACATCTTGCCAAATAGAACGAGCTAAATCTGTAGGATTAACGAGTTCCTTTGGTAAAATTCTATTGTTCTTTTCATTTATTGAATAGTTGATTTTTTCAATTAGTTTTGCAGTATTATCATTTACTTCAAATTTTTCTTTTATGATAGTTTCATTTTCATATTGGATTTCTTTACCTGTAAGTGCATTAACCCAAACTGTATCTATTGTATCTGTAGCAATAATAATTTTTGCACCTAATCCTTTTGCTACTTCAATTTCTTGCTTAATCGCTTTGTTTTTTTGAGCTCTTGTTTTGAATTCTTTAGGTTGTTTAAATTCAATTATTGCTATTACATCTCTTCTATTAACAATTATTCCATCTACTTTTTTATTTTCAAGTTTTTTATAGTCAATATTTCTAATAATATCAGCTTGTTTTAGTGCTTTAACGGTTGTAGCACCAATATTGTAATAATCCCATTTTCCTAATTTATCAGATGGATTATTTTTATCTAAGCCTCTTTGTAATAGTTCTTCACTCATTATGTTTGCCAACTTTTTTCATATAAATAATGACCATTATACTATAAATTTATTGAATAGCTTGTTAAATGTGTAAAATATATTTTGACATGTAGATTTGGTAGCTTAACTATTTATTTAATCTAAATTATATATAAAATACCCTGAAAATTAACAAATAAGCTACATAAAACATGTCATATACAAAAAAAGGGTAAACACCTAAAATAAGATATTAAAATAGTCTCAATGATATTTTTTTACCATATCATTATACAAAGTTGTGTATTGTAAAGGATGAACTGTAGTATTATATAATCGTACTGCATAGTGAAGATGTGGACCTGTGATTCTTCCTGTTTTTCCACTTTTGGCTATGATTTGTCCTTTTTTAACCATATCACCCTCTTTGACTAAAAACTCACTTAAATGTGAGTAGTAGGTATATGCTCCTCTTCCATGGTCTATATAGATAACACTTCCTAAATAAAATCTATCCATAGTTAAAACTACTTTCCCATCATTTGAAGCTTTTACTTCATCTCCTACTTTTGCTCTAAAATCTGTTCCACTATGATAACTTTTTGCAACACCATTGTAAACTCTAGCATTTCCAAAAGCACTTGTGATTTT
>Ga0209633_10004693_pt1 | contig 12221 bp, 12 predicted proteins | sample Cruoilmetagenom1_FD_187290 | JGI IMG/M metagenome (GOLD analysis project Ga0209633, IMG submission 187290) | Oil polluted marine microbial communities from Coal Oil Point, Santa Barbara, California, USA - Sample 1 (SPAdes) (version 2) | ecosystem: Environmental > Aquatic > Marine > Oil seeps ... | reverse complement strand
AAAATTTGCGCTATTTGCTGTTGAATCAGCGCGCTTTGCGTGCTTATGATCCGGAATTGCAGGAACCCGTACCGGGGGCAAACACCCCGGACAAAAACGTTCCTTTTTGTCAGCCTGCGGCGGCATTCCAGAGGGTGTCATGCAGCGGGCAAATGAAGGCAGGATACTTACGCGTTTCAACCGATGAGCAGCGTCCGGATCGCCAGATCGACGCGCTCAGGGCTGTTTGCGACGAACTCCATGTTGAAACGGTTTCGGCCGTCGCCAAATCGCGCCCTGTCTATGAAGCGCTGATTGCCGGGCTGAAAAAGGGCGATACGCTCGTGGTTTGGCAAGTTGACCGCGCCTATCGGTCCACGGTCGATGCCATTACCGAAGTCGAAAAGCTCCATCAACGCAACATCAACTTCCTGATTGTGAGCCTAGATGTGGACACTGCCACGGCGGACGGCATGCTGGTTTATACCGTCATCGCCGCCATGGCGCAGTGGGAACGCGCAACACTTTCAGAGCGTACAAAACAAGGTCTGGCGGCGGCGCGGCGCAGGGGTAAACGACTTGGCAGGCCGCCGAAGCTGACCCCGGATCAAACCAAGCGTGCTTTGGACCTGCTTGCAAAGCCCGGCGCGACGATTGATGGCATTGCCCAAAAATTCGGCGTCTCAGGGCGAACATTGGCGCGCCGGCTCTCGGAGCTGAATTGATTAGCGCTCACAGTACTGACAACAAAAGAGGCGCTAGCATTGCAAATCGGTAGGCTTGCAATGCCGAAATTGAAGTAAAAATTCGTCACGTCACTAAAAATATACATTTATGAAAAAACTGTCATTATACTGACTATTATGTTATATCCATAACTCAACAATTATGGCGCGAGAAATTTTGACTAAAGGAAAACTACAAACAGTCGGGATAAAACTCTCTTCAAAACAAAAGGCTCAGCTCAAGAATGATGCTGAGGCAAACGGGTATACCGTTTCGGAGTACCTACGGCGCGCATGGTACATGGCACGCCAACATCCGGAATTGCTATCAGAGACTAACGGTGAGGAAGATAAATTTCAAAAAGCAATGGGGCCAAGCCGTTGGCATAACTCGAAACTGAATCCGTAACCACTGACATAGCGGTAGTGAAACTACCTTGACAGTACTGGAGTTATTGATATTTTGTGGGCACAAACCGCGTCAAATCATAGAACCCTGTGATGGGGGTATGTATAAGCAAAAACACTCTTTAAATCGTTATTAGTGACGGTAAATCCGTGTGCTTTTTTGCATGTGGCATTTTAGAGTGGCTCCTCTGCTTGAATAATAAGATATTATGCCGTGCCAATAGTGCTGATTATTTTTCGGCGCGCTAGGCGCGACTTTCTCCTTGGATACCCAACTCTCTAGACAACCCGTCATTAAGCGATTGAGCCGGTTATGGCTCATCCATTCACGAGAATTTGGAGATCATCCTATCTAAAAGGGAGTTAGCCGTGGAATTTTCGACCATCTACGCGAAAACGGATGCACAATTAGTAGACTCGCAAATTTTGGACGACGTTGTACGAAAAGCGCGCGACGAAGGAAAATCGGCGGAAGCTTGGGTTGTCGCGCTCGAACACATCCATAGTTACAGTGGCGACATTGGGTGGCCCAACCGCCTCATAAACGACGTTCCAGAATTGCATCTTGAAGCAGGCACGTTTGAAAGCTGGATGCGGGAGTTTCTTAAATACGACCCCGACGACCCTAACCGAAAACTCAGACGCACACCGCAGAAAAGAGTGCTTGATCGTCTTCGTCTGATTGATCTCTACTTGCAAATCAAAGAGATCGAGCGCAGCCGACCTGATGAGCGACTGTTTCAACGCGGCGTTGAGAACCATCCTTAAAAGCCATGATAAACCTGCGGAATAAGTCCGAAAGACCCTAGGCGATCAATCGGTATACGGTGTTAAAAAGCGCTCTATCGGCAACGATCTATCCTCTGAAAGGAAACTGACAATGAGTGCATACAAACAAGGCCAAAAACTGGCGAATCAGGGCGCTCAACGCCCGCCTACAGGCAGCGACACTGCATCACAACAGCGTCAAAAGGGCTATGACGATCAACAAGCCAAAAACGACGCGAATAAAAAGTAGCGTTTAAAGTCGGCAGCGGACGAACTGGAATTCGTCCGCCGCCATTTCCCATTCGGCTCTTCAAAAACCAATCAGGAGCTTCTTTCTATGACATCGAGAAAATTCTTCAACCCGCATGACGCGGGAACGATGGCGTGCGGCCATGGATAAGGCACAAAAATCCGCCCTCATGGAGTCTGCGAGCGGTTTTGCGTTCTGGGCCGCTCTTGCCGGGACCCTGTTCGCAGCACCGGCCTTATTCGACTCATCTGACGAACTGGTCGGCAAATTGGCGCGTCACTTTTACGGAACTGATTGGGAGGACGCGATTGTCGGTTTGTGGTGGATCGCAACATTCCCGCTGTCCTTTTTCCTGCTTCGCGCAGCATTCATCAGCATGGTGACGATGATCATCATGATGGCAATTCATTACGGCCCGCGTCTGGGCGCAGTTGCGTTCTAATTCAACCGAGAAGGATCAAAATCATGCAAACGAAAAAAGGCAAACACACCAAGGAAGAAGGCCCCATCAAAGGCTTTTTGATGGGGCTGAGCCTGATCATCATTATCGGCGGTCTGGCGCTACTGTTCGGCAGCGGCGACGTAGCCGGATTTGTCTGGATCGTTATTGGCGGCGTGGTCATGTGGCTCGCCTCCAAAATCCGCGACAAGAATGTGCTTCGCTGGTAAGGCGTCGGCGAACTTCAACTTCTGTTGAACCGCCGGGCCGCTGCACGCTGCCCGGCTTTTTTATTCCCCGGCCTGAAAGAATTTTAGAGTGATCGACCCGGAAGAATTGCGCTTTGGCAGCGGCGGATTTGCCGATACAGGCATGATCGCCGGGGCCGGACTGTATCGTTCCAGGGGCGGCCTTTTTGTTGGTTATGATGAAATGGGCCGCAAATGTTTTTCATCGCAGCAATCGGGTGTCCTGCTGTCTGGCGGCGCGCGCTGCGGCAAAGGCAATTTGATTATCCCTTGGCTGGTTGATGGGCATTATCCAGAGAACGTTATCATTTCCGATTGGAAGGGGCAGAACGGTGTTGTCGCCCAGCTTCAGGTCAGGCAGGGCCGCCGCGTTGTCAATTTCAATCCGCGCAAAAGGCGGGGCGTCGCCGCGCATCGCGTCAATCCAGTTCCCTATATCAAAGGCAATTCCCCGACGCTCATTCCCGATACGAAACTGTTCACGCAAAGCTGGATACCTTTTAGCGGTTCATCAAACGCCGAATATTTTGAAGGTTCGGCGCAGCGCATCACCGAGGCCGTAACAGTCACGCTTGCTCAGCTTAAAGGGTCCGTAACTTTGCCGGTGCTGGCCGATAAAATGGCCGGGCTGGGCGCAGCGACGGAGGAATGGCTTTCCTTCGAATATGAGATGACGCAAAGCCAACTACCGTCCGTGCGTGAGGTTGCCGAAGACCTCAAGACATGGCGCAAGCAAGGCAATGACGGCAGCGGATTCAAAGGCATCAAGAACGAAATCGCAAAAGCCTTTTCCTGTATGAGCGATCCGCAATTGCGCGAAGCCTTGTCGCCGCCTTTTGATTTTTGTTTTTCCGAACTGACACAAGAGGGCGGCCCGCCTTTCATGGTCAACATCATGGAAGATCAGGAATTCGCCACAACATCCGGCCCCGTGATCAAGGCCCTTTATACCTGCGCGCTGATCTATAAGCGCCGCGCCCTGGGTTCGCGCCCGCAGCTCTGGTGCCTTGATGAGCTGGGCAATATCGGTGCATGGCCTTTGGCCGTCGGGCTTTTTACTTATGGCGCGGGTTACGGCATTCGCCCTGTCGCTATCGTGCAATCAACTGCACAACTTGAAAACCTTGCACCGCGCGCATCCGAAATCATTCCCAATAGCTGCGGCACGCAAATCTTTATGGGCGTGCGCAGTGTACGGGAAGCGGCGCTTGTCTCCAAAATGATCGGGACGCAAACGCTCGAATATGATGATTTCGTTTTGCAGGAGCGGGCGCGGGCTGCGCATAAGCAGGCGGTCGCCTCGGTCTTTCTGGAAGGAGCCGATCCGTATGAGGCGATGTTGGGGGCCGTCCATCATGAGCGTCTTGCGCAGCACCGCACAAAGCAGGCCAGAGATGTGCGAACGCTTGATGAGGTCATGAACGAAAAACAGGGCCGCGCTTTTGTGTTCATGCCCGGCGTCCTCGAAAAACCGCTATTGGTGCAGCTCAGGCGCTACTGGCACCGGCGCGATCTGGCCGGGCGGTATCTCGGCGATCCGTTCCATTCGCCCCCGGGACGCGTTGAAATCGCAACTTGGCGCGGTCAGGTACACCGCAGCGTCATTACAGAAACCGTGCCCGATCAATATGCCGACTGGCCGCAATACCGCAGCTCCGGCCAGTGGTCCTACGTTCAGGGGTTCCGGCCATGACAGAGCGCAACAACTTTCCGCAAGGAAATCAAAACCAGACCGTCACGCGCGAACAAGTTGAACGTCTTCAAAACGAACGCCCGGATCATGTCCAGGAGCTTGATTACACCATCGGCGGCACGGTCGAGGCTTACGTTCATTCCAATCTGAACGCTGAGCGCGAGGCGGCGATTACTTACGGCGAGCGCCGTTTGAATATTGCTTCCGAAGAGATGAACATGAATGCGGCATTCGCGGCCAATGAAGGCCGGGCGAAGGCGGCATTCAATCAAACCCATGACGATCCGCAGCGCGAATACATTCGTGGGCAACAACAAATTGCCGAAAAGACGCACAATCGGGAGCCGGATCGCGAACGATAGCACCAACAAACGAGAGCAAAATATCCATCCGTATAATGAATAAAAACCTTGACAGGAATTTGAATCCGGGTTACAAATGTTCTGCTTTTGTTCTTATTACGAGGATGCGATGGAAACACGGGAATAGAGGGAAGAAGACGTTGGAAAAGACAAACGCCGGGGAATGGCGTGAAGAAGAAACCGGAGAGACTGACGGCGTTTGCGCGACACAAAAGCAGATGGCGCTGCCTGTGCTCGAAATTGATTACGCGAAATACGAACAATTGCTCGACGACCCTGACCTCACCGAAAAACAAAAGCGCGCGTTCATCGAGACGATCTGGAATACCATCGTTACCTTTGTTGATGCTGGCTTTGGCGTGCATCCCGTGCAGCAAGCGCAAAACCCTTGTGGAAAACTTACAAAAAACCTTCCGAAACCCGCCGTGAGGGCGCCGGATGGGGTAGAATTATCAGACGCTATATTGCTCAATAAATTTGAAGGCGCTGCCGTAGATAAAACCGATAAGGCAGCGGAAGGGATCGATTCATGAAACCATTATTGGAGAAAAAATTAGATCAAACCAATGCGGTAATTTATTGCCGTGTGTCATCGATTGCGCAGACCAAGCGCGGTGATGGAATAAATTCGCAACGGACGCGATGCCTTGAATTCGCTGGCTACAAAAATTATGAAGTCGCCGAAGTTTTTAGCGATAACCTGTCAGGCAGTTTGGTAAAGCGTCCCGGTATGCAGGCCATGCTTGCGTATCTGAGGAAGCATCGCGCCAATCCGCATGTTGTTCTGATCGATGATATCTCGCGTCTGGCGCGCTCCGTCAAAGCGCATATGGAATTGCGCGTCGCTATCGCCATGGCGGGCGGCGTATTGGAATCTCCCTCGCATGAGTTTGTCGATGACGCGGATGGCGAGATGACAGAGCTTATCAAGGCGACGGTTTCACAGCACCAGATGCGCAAGAATGCCGAGCAAACCGTCAACCGGATGCGCGCGAGGCTCCTGAACGGTTATTGGGTCTATTCAACGCCGCCGCGCGGCTACCGCTTCCAGAAAACCCCGAATGAGGGCAATATTCTGGTGCGTGATGAACCGCTGGCTTCGATTGTTACCGAAGCGCTTGAGGGATACGCCTCCGGACGGTTTGAGACACAGGCCGAGGTAAAAAGATTTCTCGAAGCGCAGCCGCTTTACCCGAAAGACCTGCCGAATGGCGAAATCCGCAACCAGCGTATCAAGGACCTGCTGACGCAGCACGCCTATGCCGGATATATTCAAGCTCCCAAGTGGGATGTACCCTTGCGCGAAGCGCGCCATGAGGCGCTGATCAGCTTTGCAACCTATCACAAGATACAGGAACGGCTTAAAGGCACGGCCAAAGCCGCAGCGCGCAAAGATATCAATATAGACTTTCCGTTGCGCGGCTTTGTTCTGTGCGGGGATTGCAACAAGCCGCTGACGGCCTGCTGGTCGAAAGGAAAAAACCAGAGATATGCATACTATCTCTGTCACAACCGGGAATGTGAGAGCCACCGAAAATCGATTCCGCGCGATAAAATAGAAAGCGAATTCGAAACGTTGCTGGAACAATTACAGCCAACTGAAAACCTTTATCGAATCGTACGGACAATGTTCAGGGATGCATGGGATCAGCGCCTTACCCATGCCGCAGCGCTTGCAACTTCGGTCAAGCGGGAAGCGGCAAAGCTCGAAAAGCAAATCGAGCAATTGCTTGACCGAATTGTTGACGCGGCAAGCCCCACTGTCGTCACCGCATACGAAAAACGTATTGCAAAACTTGAGAAAGAAAAGCTGCTGATGGCCGAAAACTTGTCTTCATGCGGCAAGCCGCAACGGCCCTTTGAGGAAATGTTCGAACACGCCATGAACTATCTTGCTAACCCGCGTAGGCTCTGGTGTGCACCCGAATTGGAATACAAAAGAGCGGTGCTCAAACTCACCTTTGCAGACCGTTTGGCCTATTGCCGGAAATCGGGTTTTCGAACACCAAAAACCACCATGCCGTTCAAGGCTTTAGCAATGATTCAAGGTAGTGAAAATGAAATGGCGCACCGGGGAAGATTCGAACTCCCGACCCCTAGATTCGTAGTCTAGTGCTCTATCCAACTGAGCTACCGGTGCCTGCCGTGGCGCTGGATATGGGCGCCCGAGCGGCGGGGTTTAACCCCAATGGGGCGGCAAATGCAAGCGGCTGCGACGGGCGCGTGGTTTCACGAACGCAGACAGATTGCCGCGCGGGCTCGATTGCGCGCCCGCATCAGCGTATGAGGGGAGGTCGAGCATCATAGAGGCGGGTATGAGAGTCTTATTGTTCTTAGGATTAGCGGCGTTGGCCGCTTGTGGGCGCAACGAGGCGGCAAGCGCGCCAAAACCGGGGGAGGCTGCGGCGGTGCTTCCGGCGCCGGTGGAGGAAAGCGCCGAGAAACACTGGTTCATTTCCGCCGCCAATCCATATGCCGCCGAAGCCGGCGCCGAGGTTTTGCGCCGGGGCGGATCGGCGGTCGATGCGGCGGTCGCCACGCAGGCCGTGCTCGGATTGGTGGAGCCGCAATCTTCCGGTCTCGGCGGCGGCGCCTTCATGCTGCATTATGATCCGGCGGCGGGGAAGCTGGAAACCTATAATGGCCGCGAGACGGCGCCGGCGGCGGCGACGCCTGATCGTTTCTTGAAGGAAAATGGCGAGCCGATGGCGTTTTACGATGCGGTCGTCGGGGGGCTCTCGGTGGGCGTTCCCGGCGCCGTGCGGATGCTGGAGCTTGCTCATCGCGAGCACGGCGCGCTTGAGTGGTCGGGCCTCTTCGAGCCGGCAATCGCGCTGTCGGAAAATGGCTTTGAGGTGTCGCCGCGCCTTAACGGGCTGCTCGTGCGCATTCCGAAGTTAAATCAATTGCCGGCGGCCGCAGGCTATTTTTACGACGACGATGGCGCGCCGCGCCCTGTCGGGCATATCTTGAAGAACCCCTCCTATGCGCAAACGCTAAAGAGTGTTGCGGAGGGCGGTTCCGACGCCTTTTATTCCGGTGATATCGCCGCGGCGATTGTCGAGGCGGTGAATTCCGCGCCCAACCCCGGCGACATGACGCTGGAGGATTTAGCCGGTTATCAAGTTGAAAAACTTGAGCCTGTCTGCAGCTTCTACCGCGCCCGCCAAATCTGTTCCATGGCCCCGCCAAGCTCTGGCGGCGTGACGGTGTTGCAAATTCTGGCGATGCTGGAGCCGTTCGATATTGCAGGCGCGGGCGCACATTCGATTGAGGCGCTGCACTTGTTGTTTGAAGCGAGCCGGCTTGCCTATGCGGACCGCAATCAATATCTCGCCGACAACTCGATGCTGGCGGGCGAGGGCGGTCTGTCGAGCGAAGAGGTTATCGCCGGTCTCCTTAACCCCGCTTATCTCGCTTCGCGGGCGAACCTCATCGACCGTACCAGCGCGGCGACCGAGGCCGCGCCGGGCGATCCTTCTGCCTTCGTCGTTGATGCGGCGGTCGGCAAATGGCGGGATTTGAGCGCGGATGCGTCGCCGGAGCCGCCCTCTACGAGCCATTTTGTGATTGTTGACGGCGAGGGCCGGGTGGTGTCGATGACCGCGACGGTTGAATTCGCCTTTGGCAGCCATCTGATGGCCGGAGGCATGGTTCTCAATAATCAGCTAACTGACTTTTCGTTCCTGCCGGAACGCGACGGCGTCCCGGTCGCGAATGCGGTTGCGCCAGGAAAGCGTCCGCGCAGTTCCATGAGCCCGGTGATTGTCTTTGATGAAGACGGGAAATTCTGGAGCGCGCTTGGATCGCCGGGCGGGCCGGCGATTATCGGCTATGTTGTGAAAACGCTCGTCGCCATGGTTGACTGGAATATGTCGGCGCAGGAGGCGATCGACCTGCCGAACGCAGTTTATCCACGCAGCGAGCCGATCCTCGAAGAAGACGGGTTTGACGCGCAAATCACAGCCGGCGTCGCCGCGCTCGGCCATGTTGTCGCCGAGCGGGCGCTGACCAGCGGCGTCCATGCGGTGCGGATGAAGCTGGATGGCTCCTTTGATGGCGGCGCCGACCCCCGCCGCGAGGGCGTGTGGCTCACGGGCGTGGTTGAGACTGAGAAAGACTAGAGCAGGATCGCTTTTATTTGAATCAGATCTTGCTCTAGATTCTTAGTAGATGCGTGATCGAACCGGAAAACCGGTTCCCACTTTTCCTGATCACGCACTAGCCCAGCGCAGCGCCCGGCAGCGTGATCATAAACTCAGCGCCAGAGGCGTCGCTTCTGGCGAGTATGATTTCGCCGCCATGGGCGCGGACGATTTCAGCGGAGATGGCGACGCCGAGGCCGGAGCCGCCGGGTTTTTGCGATCCCTTGAACGGTTCAAACAAAACATCGAGGGCGTGATCGGGAATGCCGGGGCCGGTATCGGCAATGGTGATGATGACGTCGCCATTGTTGGCGATCGCATTCACGCTGACGGCGCCCAGCATGCGTGCAGCGTCTTCGCCGTCAATGCCGTCCGGCGGAACCATGGCGTCGACAGCGTTGCGAACGAGATTGAACAGGCTTCTGTAGAATTGCGTTCGATCGGCCCAAACCAGAAAGCCTTCAGTGATGAGATTTTTCGATTCAATGCCCATGGCCGCCGTGTCGTCAAAGACCTCCTCCGCAAGGGCGTGAAGGTCAACAGGCGACTTATTCAGTTTTCGCGATTCCATGCCCCCAAAGGCAAGCGTGTCCCTGCTTAAGGCGATCGCGCGGTCGAGCGCGGAGATCAGGCGCGGGCTCAGCTTGCGCACGCGCGGATCTTCGCTTTTCGCAAGGCGGTCCGACATTAACTGCGCAGAAGCGAGAATGTTTCTGAGGTCATGGCTGATTTTGGAAATACCGGCGCCCAGGGCGGCAAGGCGGCGGCGTTCGCTCAATAGATCATGAATGCCGCGTTGCATGGCCGCGAGACTGCGCTCCGCCGCGCCGATCTCATCCTTGCGGTCGCTTGGCGTGTGAATCAATTCTTCCCGGTCGGGGTCCGCCTCGAAAGCGGCCATGTCCGTGGTCAGGCGTTTTACCGGCCGGACGATAATCCGGTTCAGCGCCCAGTAAACGAGGGCGGCGGTAAGGCTGGAAATGACTAGCGACAGCGCCAGAATGTTGCGTGCATAGATCATCAGATCACGCCGCAGCGCTCCTTGGGACACAATGATGTCGACCTTATGGTCGGCTGCAAAACGCGGCGCGCCGGTCACTTGAATAAGATCATCGCCGGTTGAAAAGACGGTTCCCCAGGCATTCGCGATCAGAGTGGGCGGCATTCGGTCATCAAGACTGACCCGGTGCATGCGCGGCGGCCCGTGCGGGTCAATTTCCGGCGCCAGGATCAGCATACGCATATTATTGCGATTGACCGTGACCCCGAGAATGTTCGCGGTGGAAAAGAGCTGGCGCGCAACTTCTTCTTCAATCATCGCTTCGCGTGCGCCTTCAAGCGCCAACGAGACCAGATAGGCCGCCTCAAGACGCGCTTCGAACCAGTCCATGCGTTGCTTTGCGACCGACGGGATCATCACGACGATTTCCGCGACGAAAATGAAGAGGACCGTCAACAAAAAGAGTTTTGTTGAGAGCGATCGGTCTGCAAAGCCAGCGGGTGCGTTCATGGGAAGAAGATTTAATCAAAGATCGAGAGTAAAGACACCAATATTTTTGTGCGTTTGGAGAACAGCGCGGGCGTATACCAGGCGCCGGCGGCGCGTTTTGAGATTTCGCCGCGGGTCGGGTAGGGGGCGATCATATTGGTAAAGCTCTTGATCTTCTGGCCATTTGAGATCGCGAAGGCCCAGGGTTGAATAAGGTCGCCAGCGCCCAGCCCAACGATGGAGGCGCCAAGAATTGTCCCATCTTTTTTGGTTGCCGCCTTGAGCAGCCCGCGCGTATCGCGTTCCGCTTCAGCGCGGTCGTTTTCCTCAAAAGTCCAGCGCACGGTTTTTACATCGCTGTATTGTTCGCGGGCCTGGGCCTCGGTGAGGCCGACCTGCGCGAGTTCGGGATCGGCATAGGTCACCCACGGCGCCTGGTCGTCATTATTGGATGCGGGCATTTTGAACAGCATGTTCCGGACCACAACCGAGGCGTGATAGCCCGCCACATGGGTGAACTGCAGCCCGCCGCGCACATCGCCGATGGCGTAGACGCGTTTGTTTGACGTTTTCAAGCCCTTTGAAACTTTAATGCCGCGGTGATCATATTTGATATCTGCTGTGGCCAGGTTTAGGTCATCGACATTTGGCTTACGGCCGGTTGCCACCAGAATATGAGAACCTTTAAGCTCGCTCTCAACGCCATTTTCGGAAACCATCACCCGGATCAGGTCGCCATCATTTGCCAAGGCTTCAACGCGCGTGCCTTCTCGTATTTCAATGCCTTCATTTCTGAGGCTTTTTAACAGAATATCGGTTAGTTCAGTATCGTCCTTGCCCAGCGCCGTCATGGCTTCAACAACGGTTACCCGACTACCAAGCCGCCGGTGTGCCTGCGCCAGCTCCATGCCAATGGGCCCGCCACCAATGACGATGAGGTGATCAATGTAGGATTGATTTTCAAATATGGTTTCGTTGGTAAAATAAGGAACGCTATCCAGCCCCGGAATTGGCGGCACCATAGGCGAAGAACCGGTGGCGATAACGACCCGCCGGGCTGTGATTTCATAATCACCGGCCATAACTGTATTCTTGTCTACAAAGCGGGCTGGGGCTTCGATTACTTTAACCCCAAGACCAGTAAACCGCTCGACCGAATCATTGGGTTCGATGGCGGCTATCACGCCTTTTACGTGGTCATGAACAGCCTGGAAATTTATCGATGGATTGGTTGGGATTATGCCAAATTTTTGTGCCGAGCGCATTTCATGGGCGCGCCGACCGGCTGCAATTAGGGCCTTTGATGGTACGCAGCCGTAATTCAAGCAGTCGCCACCCATTTTGCCTTTTTCGATTAACACCACATCGACCCCGAAGGCTGCTGCAGCTGCGGCGACCGATAGGCCACCTGACCCGGCACCAATTACACATAGGTCTGGCTGTAAAACTTCGCTCATAATCTTTTCCCGTTTCAGGTGTATTTATTTTTGTTTTATTCACTGAGATAAATTTGGTGATCTTGTTAGATTAATTTTTGCGTAATCACCAATAGCGCAAGCATTTATATCCCATTTTACCAAACTCAAACAACGTCTCTTACCAAGCTCATGCCACGCCGGTCTTGTCCGCGTATTGGCGGGCGCGGGCTTGTGGGTTTAGTTTAAACTTTCGTGGGAGAATGTCAGCGCTTTAATTAATTGATTTATATGTTGTAT
>Ga0209633_10004691_pt1 | contig 12224 bp, 10 predicted proteins | sample Cruoilmetagenom1_FD_187290 | JGI IMG/M metagenome (GOLD analysis project Ga0209633, IMG submission 187290) | Oil polluted marine microbial communities from Coal Oil Point, Santa Barbara, California, USA - Sample 1 (SPAdes) (version 2) | ecosystem: Environmental > Aquatic > Marine > Oil seeps ... | reverse complement strand
GCCAGTAGCGATCCAGCATCAGGTCGCCGATCACCAGAATATGGGCTTTACTAAAATCAGGTAATTTTAAGTGCATGTTTTAAATGAAATTTATTGGCAATACGGACTATTTTATCATGCATGAGGGTAGCAAAGAAATAAAACAGTCAAGAGACAGGCTCCCAAGAGGGGATATGCACGCAACATCATCGACATACTCATATGCCCAGCCATCATTAATAGGACTATTGTTATTAACATTATGACAATATCAGCATTCTCCCATACATGACTATCCCTTGTGACACTCTAAGACACCCTATAAAATACCTGTTTGATACTGATACCCTGAAACTGTGAACGAACAAAATCACTTCCCTTGGCGAACACTCATCAACCCCCGTTACTGGCCCGCCTGGATCGGATTAGGCGTACTGTGGTGTCTGGCACAATTGCCCTTTCCTGTTCAATCCGGGATTGGCCATGGTCTCGGGCTCTTGCTTTATTATTTATCTCCACGTCGTCGCCATATCGCCAGCGTTAATCTACGGCTGTGTTTTCCCGAGTTAGATGAAAAAGCCCATAAGTTACTACTGAAGAAAAATTTCAAATCCCTGGGATTGAGCTTTATGGAGGTAGTCAGCGGTTGGTGGCTACCCGACCGACGTTTACAAAAACTGGTGACAGTCGAAGGTATTGAGCACCTGCAATCGGCCTTAAAAGAAGGCAATGGTGTTATCCTTCTGTCAGCCCACTTCACCTGCCTGGAAATGGGTGGTCGTCTACTTTCACTCTATGCTCCATTCCATGTCATGTATCGCAGTAATGAAAACCCGGTTATTGAATATTTCATGCGCAAAAACCGCGAACACCATTTTGACAAAGCGATTCCGCGAGACAATGCACGCGAGATGTTGAAAAGCCTTAAGCAAGGCAAGGCCGTCTGGTATGCATCAGACCAGAATTTCGGGCATAAACACAGTGTTTTTGCCGATTTCTTTGGCATAGCGGCCGCTACCAACACCGCGACGTCCCGTCTGGCCAGATTATCAGGTGCCCGCGTGATACCATTTTTCCCCAGTCGCAAGGATAACGACCACGGCTACCTACTTAGACTATTCCCCCCATTGGAGCATTTTCCAAGCAAGGATGTACAAGAAGATGCCTCGCGTATCAATCATCTCATAGAAGAGCAAGTGCGCAGAACACCCGAACAATATCTATGGGTACATCGTCGTTTCAAGGATCGGCCGGATAATCAGCCACCGTTTTATTAAGCTGGTATGCGTATACTTACCAGCTGATATACAATAACCCTATTTCGCCGTAACGGCTTATATACATTATGAACAGCAAACAACTCTATAAACGCCTACTCAAGTATCTGCGTCCTTATTGGAAAATGTTCGTTATTGCCATCATCAGCATGATCGCATTATCAGCTACACAACCGTTATTCCCAATCTTGTTAAAACCACTACTGGACGAAAGCTTTGTCGCCAAAGATCTGCAAAGCATTACCTTAATGCCAATTTTGTTTGTATTGTTATTTTTTGTCCGCGGAGTAGCCAGTCTGATCAGTAACACAGCCATGACCTGGGTATCGTCTCGCATTGTCATGGACATTCGATCTGAATTATTCAAAAAAGTACTGATCCTTCCCAAGTCCTACATTGACAACCATCCAACTGGTAACCTGATTTCCAAGATAACGTTCAACGTTACCCAGGTAACTACAGCTTGCACTAATGCATTGGTCACACTCATACAGGACAGCCTCACATTAGCCGGATTGCTGGCCTGGATGTTTTTCCTTAACTGGAAACTGGCCCTGGTATTTTTCATTATAGTACCTGTCGCCGCTATGATTATTAAACTGGCTTCGGATCGACTAAGAAAGTTAAGCCGCTACCTGCAGGACAGCATGGGTGATATGACCCATATATTGGAAGAAGGCGTTAATGGCAATAAAGTCATCAAGATATACGGAGGAGAAGACTATGAAAAAAGCCGTTTTAACCACGTCAACAACTGGGTACGCCGCTACACCATAAAAATCAAGGTCGCTTCAGCTCTCAATGTGGCTGTCGTTGAACTGATAGCCGCCATCGCTCTCGCTATTATTATCTATATCGCTTCCATCAAATCAGCCAATAATGAAATAACGGTCGGTGGTTTCATTTCCTTTTTCGCTGCCATGGCTATGTTATTTGCACCCACCCAACGACTCACTAAAATCAATGAAGTACTGCAACGTGGGCTAGCTGCATCAGAGTCCGTATTCAACATACTCGATGAAGAGCCTGAAAAAGATACTGGACAACAAACCATAGCCCGAGCTAATGGGCACCTGACATTCAAGGAGACAGCCTTTTACTATACCAATGAAGAAAGCCCTGCATTGCAACCAACCAACCTCGAGATCAAGCCCGGCGAAACCATCGCCCTGGTGGGTCAGTCAGGTAGTGGCAAATCGACACTGGTCAACCTGATCCCACGTTTTTACAATACTCAACAGGGAGAAATCCTGCTTGATGGAATTAACATCAATGACCTCAAGCTAGAAAACCTGAGACAACAAATAGCACTGGTCAGCCAGGAAATTATTTTATTTGATGACACTATTGCCGCCAATATCGCCTATGGCAGCATGCAACAAGCGAGTGATGAGCAAATAGATCAGGCCGCACATGCCGCTCACGCCATCGAATTCATCGAAAAAATGCCTGAAGGTATGCAAACGCAAATTGGCGAAAACGGCGTTAAACTTTCTGGCGGCCAACGTCAACGACTGGCTATTGCCCGAGCACTGTTAAAAGATGCGCCGATACTTATTTTTGACGAAGCTACTTCGGCCCTCGATACGGAATCTGAACGCTACGTACAGGACGCCATGAACACACTCAGGAAAAACCGTACCACCATTATCATTGCCCACCGCCTATCAACGATCAAAAGCGCAGACCGTATCATCGTAATGGATAAGGGAAAAATCATCGAAACGGGTAATCATACTGAGTTACTCGACAAGAACGGAACTTATGCCAGACTCTATCATTTGCAATTTGAACCACATTAAGAAAAACCCGGCTCTACCAGTAGATGAGAACAGATAAGTGTATACAAACCATCCTGAAACAGTTTTAAACATGACAACACAAACCACCGACTTCAAAAATATACAACGCATCCTGGTCATTAAACTCAGGCACCATGGAGATGTGTTACTCAGCTCCCCGGTTTTTCAGGTCTTGAAAAATCATCATCCTCACCTTGACATTGATGCTCTTGTCTATAAAGAAACAGCCCCTATGTTACAGTTTCACCCAGCGATAAACACCGTCCACAGCATTGATCGGGAATGGAAAAAACAGGGAAAAATATACTACCTGAAACAAGAACTGGGATTATTCAAAACACTCAAACAGTCTAAATATGACCTCATAATACATCTGACTGAACACTGGCGAGGACTCTCACTGGTCAAGCTGCTCAAACCCGAATACAGTATCAGTGGCTCCTATTATAAACGACGTGGTAATTTCTGGCGCAAGAGCTTTACGCACCTCTACACACCGTCTAATAAACAACACATTGTTGAACAGAACCTTGAAGCATTAACAGCGCTTGGCATTAAGATTAATAATAACGAACGTTCGCTGATCTTAGAACCCGGAGCTAGCGCACGCGAAAAAGTGCATGCACTGATAGAAAAAGAAAATATCATCAGCCAGAAATTCATTCACATCCACCCAGGCTCTCGCTGGCTTTTTAAATGCTGGAAGGAATCACATTTTCATGCGTTTATAAAAACCCTGATCGAACGTGGCGAAAAAATTGTGATCACCGCAGCACCAGATAAGAAAGAATTGCAAATGGTAGAACGCATTCTGCTTGGTATCAAAGCCAATGTCACTGATTTAAGTGGTAAACTTAATTTGCTCGAACTCGCAGCACTGAGTGAGCAGGCAAAATGCTATATGGGTGTAGATACCGCCCCCACTCATATCGCAGCGGCCATGCAAACTCCAGTGGTTGTACTCTTCGGTCCCAGCACTGAATCCTTATGGGGCCCATGGCAGGTTGCCGCAAAGATCATTACCAATGACACCTACACCTGCCGCTCCTGCAATCAGGATGGCTGCGAAGGTAGCAAGATCAGTGATTGCCTGTATACCATCAAACCGGAAACAGTACTGAAGGCGATGGATGATTTAATGGCCGAAACAAAAGGTGTTGACACTTTTTGACTGAAGGTCATTCATCATGAGAGGTTACTACGCATACTAAATAACTATTTCACTACTTTGTAAAATATTTTTTCCATCTTATCTAACATACTATCGAAACCATGTTCAGCCGCCGCACTCAATCTCGCTTGTTTACCTAATCGTTCAGCCAGTGCCGGGTCACCGATTAATAATTCAAGTGCTTCTGCAATCGCATCGCTGCTTTTTTTATCAACAATCAGCGCAGACTGCTGGTTCTCTACCGCTTCGCTGATACTGCCTGCGTCTGTGGTAATGATGGCCTTTTCAGTTAACATCGCCTGTAACAGGGCCTGAGGAACACCTTCATTGGCATACGAAGGCAGCACAAAAATATCCATCGCCTGCAGCCAGGGCAAGACATTTTCCTGTTGACCCGCCATGATTACCCTATCTGTTAAATCGAGCTCCTTAATACGTTGCTCGAGCGCTTTTCTGGCTGGACCATCACCGACCACCAGTAAATGAACATTATCATGCTTTATTTTCGATAATGCCTCAACCAGATATTGATGCCCCTTCCAACTACGAATGGTCGCCACTATACCTATCAGCAGTGTTGCCCCGGGCAAACCCAGAGACTCCTTGTTCAATTTTTTATCACCGGGCACAAAATGCTGTGCATCAATACCCGTTGGGACTGCAGTCACATTATCAGGATCAACATGGACATGATCGATCAAGGCCTGGCGGATACTCTCTCCGGTTGTCGCAACATGCGCACTTGCCTTGCTATATAACCACCGGGAAGCCCTGTTATCAGGCACACTGGCCGATAAATGACGCGTACGGACCATCGGTGTCTTTGCACCAAACCATTGCGACAATGCGACCAACCAACTATCAGTAGAACTATGTGTAACCACCACATCCGGCTTATTTTGCTGTAGCCACTGCCTGATCGCGAACACACCTTTCAGACGCTTTTTATCAATGGGCAACGCCACTGTCTCTATCCCAGCCTTAATAGCCGCATGGTAAATGTTAGATGTAGAAGGCGTTAATATTGTCAGACGATGACCACGTTCAATAAAACCACGCGCCTCTGACAAAATTCTTATCTCCTGACCACCCCATCCCAGGGATGACTCAGTATGAACGATGTGTAATTTTTTCTTTGATTGATTAACTGTCATAATGAAATCGATTGCTGATCAGGTTGGCTTTAGGCGGCTAATGAATATTCATTTAATTCTTAATAGAAACGACATAGATAAATTTCAGTGCTGATTTTCGATGATTTTATGGTATAAATCCACCAATTTGTCCGCCATGACATCAAGACCGAATGATTCAAGCTTGTTTCGGGCAGAACGGCCCATACGCAACGCAGCATCAGGTTGCGTGACATTGCCAATGGCACTAGCCAGTTGCACATAATCGAATGCGTCAACAACATACCCCTGCTCGCCATTATTGATAAACTCCGCCGCACCGGTTTTATCACTGGTTATAACTGGCAAACCACAGGCCATTGCTTCCAGTGCTGCATTGGGAAACGGATCATACAATGATGGCAACACAAATGCATCTGCCATTCCATAATAGGGGTGGACATCCTCTTGAGCACCCGCAAATACCACCTTTTCCTGCAAACCCAGTGATCGCGCAAGGCCTACATATCTATCAGCGTGTTTGTCATAGCCGACAATAACGATTCGAGGCGAATTCTCCAGTTGCGCCATCGCCTGTAACACAGCGTCAAGACCCTTACGAAAATAACCAGAACCAACAAATAACAATACCGATTCATGCTCCTCAATACCTGATTGCTGGCGCATGGTTTTACGATGTTCATTCCTTAGCTCAGGCCGAAACGAGGATGTATCGACACCACTGTAAATCACATGCAGTTTTTCCTCCGTGATATCAAAATGCTTAATAATCTCATCCCTGACCATCTTTGAATTACAAATGACAGCCTTTAACCGAGGACTTTCAAACATGGCTTTTTCAGCCCGCAGAGTGTAACGATGATAAGGGCTTAAACGATCCAACAGAGCTGCCAATCCGTTCGATGCACGGGCCTTTTGTTCCAGCCAAACTTTATGGACACCATCACCCGCCCGATAAACATCAATACAGGGTATGCGTTCATGCGACTGAACAACATCGACAGACAACGTCTCTAGTTGACGACAAACTGACCTGGAAAACCCTCGGTCACGCCATAGCCTGCCAAGATAAAATGGATTACAGGCAATAAAACGATACCCACTATTCTCGGAATTCCACTGACGAGAAAGCACCGTCATATCTATCTGGTTATTCGATAATGCTTTCAGGGCACGCTCAACAAAACGCTCGGCGCCACCGTAAGGATTGTATTTTTGCCGTATAATGGCAATACGAAGCTCTTTCATTCGATGTTACTACTTTCCACAAAGATCTCGGCAAGTGCATTCTCATGCTCTTTTCTATTGCAATTATATTACCATGCAACGCCCTTTTTTTCTTGATACCTCTTAAACTGGCATAAATCACTGTTATCATCATTCTTGCCTATAAATACCTTCCAAGATGAATACCTTTAGGATAGTATAATCTCGTCAATAGAATAACCATTATAACCAGCCATATACGACTGGTTGGAGCATAAAAACAGCCATGAGCGATCTTACTGAACGCCTGTCCGGCACATACTCTCTTCACTTGTACCTACCTTTTTCCAGGGCAGCCAGAACATTTCGACAATTTTCAAGAAAGATTCGCGGCAAAATCACCAAACATGCCCAATCTACTCAACTACCCACTGCCAAATGGAACCAACTAATCGATAGCGAAAATTTCAGGCTCACAGACCTGAAAAAAAATAATGGTAATGTACGCATCAGCGAGCTAGGCATACTGTCATTACTGGCAAAGCAATGTGCAGATCACTCTACCATTTTTGAAATTGGCACATTTGATGGCAGGACCACATTAAACCTGGCACTCAATTCACCTGAGCACTGTCGCGTTGTCACACTTGACCTGCCTACTGAAACCGATACTAAATTCAACGTCGATGCCGGCGAAGTTCACTTTATTGATAAACCTGAATCCGGCGCCCGCTACAAACATTCTCAGACCCATGCATCAGCCAGTAAAAAAATAACCCAGCAATACGGTGATTCGGCCACCTACGATTTCACGCCCTATCATGGACAATGCTCGCTTATATTCGTCGATGGTTCACATGCCTATGATTATGCCATATCGGATACCATCAATGCCCGAGACATGCTAAGTCCTGGCGGGATCATCATCTGGCATGATTACGGCGTCTGGAAAGGTGTCACCCAGGCGCTTGAAGAAATTGAGGAAAATGAAAAATTGGGACTGAAACACATAGCGGGCACCAGTCTGGTTTACTGGAAAAGCCCGGATCGATAGAATCCTAACAAATAATAAAAACACCAGATAAACGACCGACTCAGGTAATTTTACGCGCAATCGCAATAACCTCTTCACCCAGAGGTTGAGAAATACCACCCAGCTTTTCTACCAATGAGAATAATTTTGACCAGCGCCTGGCATATTTTGGCGGATTTTTAATATCTTCACGACTTAGCAAGGCCAGCTTTTGTATCACCCGACTTCGTCGATACATACTTTTCGCGGAATATGCACTTGCCCAGATATGCTCCACCTCAAAACCACTTAAACGAAGACAGCTCGCCAGGCTATCGACAGTAAATATATTCAGGTGCCTCGGTGGCTCTAAACCACGCCAGGATTCCTTGAAAATCTTTCTCCCCAGACTATCGAAATTGGGAGTGGCTATCACCACTCTACCATCCTCATCTAGCAGATCAGCACATTCCTTTAACGTAGCAACCGGATCCAATACATGTTCAATAACATGGCTCATCGTAACCACATTGAATTTTTTTTCAGACTTAGATATCTCATCAATGGAATGATCATATATCGTCAAGCCATAAGCATCACGACCCACTTTTGCTGCATTTTTATCGGGCTCAAAACCCACGACCTGCCAACCAAGTTGCTTGACAATACGTAGCAACTTGCCGTTACCACTACCATAATCAAGCACACGATTTCCCCAACCACCATTCAACCACATGATGCGATGACCCAGTCTTTCCTTTCGACCTGAATTCACGCCAAAGACATGCGCAACAAATGCCGACCATTTACCCTTTGCTACCAAATCAGGATAACCAAACATCACCCCCAAAGCACTGCGCTTCCATGGTACAAACAAATCCTTCAAGCCAACATCTTGTTCCTTTGGCAATTCACCAGAATCCCTGTTATGGGTATAATAATTTTTATAAAAATCAGGAATTTCATCTGCAGCAGGCATCGGGTCAAGCCAAACCAATCCACATTTTTTATTCGTACACCTCATCAAACCCCATTGCCCCGGGACTTTATAGAGACTGTCTTTCACACAATCATAAACAACGGCCCCATCAGCATGACATAATTTACAGGCATTTCTGCTCTCTGAACCTGACAACTCACTCATGTTACTTTCACTTTATTGGCGGACATAACTCTGTCCTTTAAAATACTAGCCAGATGGGATCCAACAGCCTGAATAGAATATTTTTGTTTAATTTTCTCTCTTGCCTTTAAACCCATGTCTTGACGCATGCGACTATCATCAATCAGTGTTTGCATCGCTTTGTGGAAATCTTCAAGGCTTGCCGCAGAAAAACCATCTACCCCATCATCAATCATATCTGCATTCGAACCCACGGCAGAACAAATAGTAGCGACTCCCGATGCCATATATTGCAGCGCCTTATAACCACACTTGCCTTGTGTCCACCAGTTATCCGGAAGAGGCATCACGCCAATATCAAACCGCGCTATTTGCTCTTCCTGATCGTCTAAACTCCAGGCAATGTTAACTACCTTGACACCCTCAAGTTTGAATTCTTTATTACTAACCACATGCACAACTATATCATTGGTTCTGGCTAATGCCTGAATAGCCGAGCCAATAGACGACAAATGATGAAGATTTCCACCGCCACCCAACCAACCAATGACAATCGGCCCTGCATGGTCATAATTCTCTTTAACAATAATATTCTCAACAGGGACAGAAGATGGCAAGACTTTAACTACTTTCGAGTATTTAGACGCCTCTTCAGCAAGCACTTTATTACCTGCAATAACAACATCACTGATTCTCATCATTCGTTTAAATTTACGATAACGGGAATCACTATAGGGAGAGATTGCACTATCATCACGATAATAAATCGCATCATCAAAATCATATACTAGACAACGTGACAAATAGTGAACAACAATAGCATCAATTAGATTAAGTAACTTTTTTTGAATGAAAACAACATCAAAATTCCGAAGCATTCTCATCACTTTAAATCTTTCAGCAACACTTGTTGGGAAACATAATGCCGTCACATCGACACCCATACTTCTTAATTCAGGGATTAAATTTAAAACCCGAACTCTACTGCTTGGCAAGCGTTCATCCTGGTAAACGAATAACGCCTTAACTAACCCATTCGTCACCACATAAACCCTCATGCTCACTTATTTAATGAGACCATGTAAAGCAAAGCGAGCTGATCAACACTCACATTACACGGACACCAACAGATAGAACTTACTAACTATTACTCTACATTCTTTTTTTAATACTGTTTTGCAACTGCATTAAAAAACCACTAATGGATGAAGTCAACAGGTTAAAATAACTCACTTCTTTACAATCAGAAGGCTTTTCTTTTTTAATAACCATAAGCTTATCAACCAGATCTAGTTTTCTATAATTGCTATAGCGCTTCAAGAACCAGTCGGCCGCCTTTATTACACCCGCCGTACTAGCGTGGTAATCATGCATACAAAGCACCCCACCGGGACGCAAAAGCCGAGTCCAGCATAAATCCTTCATAACATAACGATACTTATGTGAACCATCGATAAAAATAAAGTCGTATTGCTCACCCTTATCTAATGCTTGCTTAAAAAGCTCATGACTCTTGCCCAGACGAAAATCCACAGACCCTGCATCCAGACCGTGTTGTCGCAAATTATCTTTTACCAGTTCCTGCTGATTTTCAAAATAGGTCATCGGGTCCACGACTACAAATTGCGGTCGCATCTCATCAGGATAACTCTGCATCAAACGCCAAAGCGTGCCACCTGCCGCAGTTCCTATCTCCAGATGCTGCTCAGTCAGCCCCTCAGTTTTCATAAGTCCGGTGATGTATTCCAGTTCTTTTTCCGACAATTCGGAATCCAGCGTTGTCGCACAGGCTCGCATATTTTCTTCCCAGCAGGGTCTTATCAACACAATTCAAGGAGTTTCGCATATTTGACGAGGGTAGTAAATGCAGCCACAATGCAACATGCAGGGCGAATTATGATCTTTTGTTAACCATATAGATCAAAAGCCCTTGAGTGGCTGATCACCCAGCACTCCCCCTGCATGGGTAAGTACTGGAATCAAATAGCATTGATAGTATTTTACTTACTCAAGAAAAGATATTCCCGTCATATCAGAAAGAAGCTCCAGATCCGCTGCGTACCTATCTAAAAGTAATTCTCTTGTTTCTTTTGTCATTGGCGGAATTTTTGTCATATTCACTCTCTTCAATAATGACCAAAGAAGCCTTTTAACCACTCGTAATCTAGTTATTTTTGTCCTTACAAAATACTGAGCTTTTGGACACCTCGTGGTCATTTTTCCGGCATTATGAAGATCAAGCTGAGGAGTAAAGTCTGACTCCACACCAAGAAATTGAAAAATAGCATTAAAATGACTATTTGGATCGGCGATAAATTCTTCAAATTTAATTATATGGAATTGCTGCTTTGGAAACATTGAGAAATAATTTTGTAATTGCTTTCCGTATAAACCCGACCGAAAATAAAGAAAGTTGTAGAAGTACTGTGGACAGTTCTTTATGAATTTTTTTGAAGTAAAACGCAACTCCTCCGCCTCTAACGCAGCCTCAAATGTATTGATGTGCTCGTACCCTTCTCTCCTCATATGATGATAAAGTGAATATGCCCTATCTGCAGGGTTGCGTAGAATAACGATAAATTTAGACTCCGGAAACAATGCCTTTAACACTTTTGCTGTAGTTGGATTTGACAGATAGGCGTGAGATGCTTCTCCTATTATCCTCTCAGTAGATACCAGGTCATACAGTTCAAAGTATTTGATCGGATTTTTTATCACCTGAAATCCTTCACTAAAAAAAGTTGGCTCTTTGACCTCTGTCAAAAAAATTTCGGGGTGCTCCTTCATATGGTAATAAAGCGAGGTAGTCCCTGATTTTCCTGCACCGAGTATGAAACAATTTGGTTTATTTATATAAGTAAGTGACATATCTTAAATCCTAACTACTAACTCATTGGGTCGCGTTTTCAACCGCGACCAAGTCAACTGAATCAGCCCCAGTTTAACGGACACATAACCCATGAGAAAATGTCTCACAGGGGAATGTGAAATGAACAAGCGAATGCCATAAAATTATACCACAGAATTTAATTACAAACTGCGCACCAGGTATTTAAGATCGATATGACATCAGCATATGTGCCTTGTGAATTAGTGATTGGCGATAAATTATCACGGTGCTGGCGTAAGGAAGATGCGTAGCTTGATCCCCTACCTACAACCGATAAATCGAAGGAAAGTAAAATTCGACACATCCCTTTATAGTTGCAAACCCTAAAAGAGGATAATGACATACAAAAAAACAAGCGATAGCGTACTTTGCCAGGGAAAGTCGATGAAGTATGCCTATATCCAACAATAAACTACCTCACACACAAAGGCTTTGCATGAATCTGGCAGGCACGATTACCTATCTTACACTTTAAATGATGAATGAATCGTTAAACTAACAAGCTAGTTTTTCATAACGCTCTCACTCTTCTTAACAGGAAGCTGATACCCTTTGCGCGCATAGTAAAAAACTGTCCTGGTCGCCCCATTGACATCAGACTCTCGGTGATAGTAGCCCTGTTCGCCGTCAT
>Ga0209633_10004690_pt1 | contig 12227 bp, 14 predicted proteins | sample Cruoilmetagenom1_FD_187290 | JGI IMG/M metagenome (GOLD analysis project Ga0209633, IMG submission 187290) | Oil polluted marine microbial communities from Coal Oil Point, Santa Barbara, California, USA - Sample 1 (SPAdes) (version 2) | ecosystem: Environmental > Aquatic > Marine > Oil seeps ... | reverse complement strand
GTGCGTCTGTCGCTCGCGGAAAAGAAGATCGAGGTCGAGTTGGTCGAGGAAAAATACTGGGAGCAGGATGCCGATTTTCTACGGCGCAACCCAGCAGGAAAGGTACCTGTTCTAAAGATTGACGGGATAACGATGGCGGAATCCGGCCCGATCTGCGAATATCTTGAAGAAGCGTATCCAAACCCCGCTCTCATGCCCAAAGACCCCAAAGAACGTTTTGAGGTTCGGCGTCTGGTCAGCTGGTTTGACGATAAATTCCATGATGAAGTGACTTCAAAGCTGCTCTATGAGCGCGTAAACAAAAAGGTGATGGGACAAGGATATCCCGACAGCAAGAACATCAAGGCCGGCGCGCGCAGCATTAAATTTCATCTGGATTATATGGGGTGGTTGCTGGATCAGCGGCGTTGGTTGGCGGGTAACCAGATGTCTTTGGCAGATTTTGCCGCCGCTGCGCATTTGTCGGCACTGGACTATATTTCGGATGTAGACTGGAACCGGAATGAAAACGTCAAAGACTGGTATGCCAAGATAAAGTCACGTCCTGCGTTCCGTTCGATTCTGGCAGATCAGGTGTCAGGCTTCCCGCCGCCTGCACATTATACGGATCTCGATTTTTGACGGCTGGCCTAAAGGCGCAACTGTCTGAATTCGCCCTTGGCGAAGGGTTCTCCAAAATCGGCATTTGCCGACCAACGGATGTGCCGCAAATTGCCGAGCGCTTAAAAACCTATGTGAGAGAGGGACGGCACGGCCAAATGGGCTGGATGGCCGAACGGATGAACTGGCGCGGTGATCCGGCCGAGCTGTGGCCCGAGGCACGATCGGTGATTATGCTGGCCGAGGCCTATACACCCGAACATGATCCGATGGATGTGATCGGCATGCCGGACCGCGCGGCAATTTCGGTTTACGCGCAGAACCGTGATTATCATGACATAGTGAAAAAGCGACTGAAACGGGTTGGGCGCTGGTTGCTAGAACAGGAACCCGAGGCGCAGATCAAAGTGTTTGTTGATACCGCACCCGTGATGGAAAAACCATTGGCGGCTGCAGCTGGGTTGGGCTGGCAGGGCAAACACACCAATCTGGTGGGGCGCGATCTGGGCAGTTGGTTTTTTCTGGGCTCGATTTTCACAACGGTTGAATTGCCAATGGACGGGGCAGAGCCGGAGAATTGCGGCAGTTGCACATCCTGTCTGGACGTATGCCCGACAGATGCGTTTCCAGCACCATATCAACTGGATGCGCGGCGTTGCATTTCCTATCTGACGATTGAACATGACGGACCAGTGGATGAGGAGTTCCGCCCGCTGTTGGGCAACCGGATTTATGGCTGCGATGATTGTTTGGCGGTGTGTCCGTGGAACAAGTTTGCCGCCGAGGCGCGCGAGGTGCGGTATGCTGCGCGCGATGAACTGGTTGCGCCAAAGCTGGCCGAACTGGCAGTTCTGGATGATGCTGCGTTTCGGGCGATGTTTTCGGGCAGTCCGGTGAAACGGATAAAGCGCGGGCGGTTTGTGCGTAATGTTCTGTATGCGATTGGTAATTCTGGCGATGTGGATTTGCGCGATGTAGCGGCGGGGCTGGTTACGGATGACGAGGACATGGTGGCGGATGCAGCGCGCTGGGCGGTTGATCGGTTGACGACATGAAGCCAGCGCGGGGTATTATCCTGATGCTGCTGGCGATCACAGTTTTTTCGGTGATGTCGGGGTTTGTCAAAGCGGCAGATCGGGTGCCCGCAGGACAGGCGGTGTTTTTCCGCTCGGCCTTTGCGCTGCCTGTGATCATGGTGTGGCTGTGGTGGCGGGGGGATTTGACGCATGGGTTGCGCACTCAGAGTTATCGCGGCCATATTATTCGCAGTGTGGCAGGGACGATAGCGATGGGGTTGGGGTTTGCCGGATTGAAATTCCTGCCCTTGCCCGAGGTAACAGCACTACGGTTTGTTACTCCGATTTTGGTGGTGATTTTCGCGGCGGTGCTGTTGGGTGAACAGATACGGTTGGTGCGGTTGACTGCAGTTCTTGCAGGCCTTTTGGGTGTGTTGATTATTTTGTGGCCGCGATTGGGTGCTGGGCTGGCAGGTGCCGGGCAACGCGAAATGATCGGGACGGCAATGGTTTTGGGGTCAGCCGGATTTGCGGCCTTTGCGCAGATATTCATTAAGAAGATGGCATCGGTGGAAAAAACAGCGGCGATTGTGTTCTATTTTTCGATAACGTCCATGACCCTGTCGTTGATGTCGGTGCCGTTTGGCTGGGTCTGGCCCACCGGTGCGGAATTGGTTTTTATGGTGGGCGCAGGGCTGGTGGGTGGTGCTGGGCAAATACTGCTGACAAGTAGCTACCGTTTTGCTGATGCGTCTGTGTTGGCTCCGTTTACATATGTATCGATGATTTGGGCATTGCTAATCGGGTACTTTGCCTTTGATGAGGTGCCAACCGCGATAATGCTTGCGGGGGCAGCCCTGATAATCTTATCAGGCGTGGCGATTGTATTGCGCGAGCGACAGTTAGGCCACAGCCGCACGGCGATACGCAAGGTTTCACAGCCGAAGTGAGGCGCAGGTTTTACGGGTGTGTTAGCTACCCGGTGTGGAACTGGCCATTTTATACATCCGGTAAACCGCAATCGCGCCTTTGATGCTATCGGCGGCTTTGGTAACGCGGTTTGGCCCCAGCGAGTTTCGCCCGACCTTGTAGGTGATTGTGACGGTATCGGTGGTATCGACCTGTTTGAACAACATCCGCACCTGAACACCATGCGCCCCGAATGCGCGATGAACAGCGTTTGACAAGTCCTGCTGGCTAAAGTTTTTTTCGCGCCCTGTGCTCCAGTGGACAATGGCAATAATTTCATTTGAAATTGCACTGCCGTTGTAAATTGCCTCGTCATTCAGGGTGCGGGCAAGGGGACGCAGCGTTGGATCTTTGGTAATTTGATAGGCGATGACAGAAGTCGTCGCGGGGAGGGCCACGACAGTGATTAGTGCGACGATGATCGAGCTGTTTCTGACTTTCATATCGCCCTCACCATAAACGACGAGGGTTTTTATTTGGTAAATCGAACAGGGAATTTCACGGTGCAGTTATTCCAATGCGGTTGCGCCTGTATCTGCTGCTATACGCAATTCCCGCAACGGACGAACCAGATCAATGGATTTCTGATAAAGCGGATGGGTTTTGTAGGCGTCCAGAGCGCGCTGATCCGCAAACTCGCCGTAGACAACAACATCTACTTCACTGGAAAGTGCATCTGAGTGGGTGTTTGGCTCAATTTCGAGCATTGAGGCGTGGGGGATATCCTTGAGGATGCGTAATCCTGTCAGAATATCCCCGACGTCGTTTTTGTTTTTCGCGCTGAAAAACACAATGTGCCGTATCATTACGGGCCTCGCTTTGGGGACAGAGTAAAGGTGGCGGAGGATTATTCCCGCACCAGCTTCTCGTAATCCGCGGCGATGTTGCGTGCAAGAGCACCAACCTCGAAATTATAGTCGCCGATCTGGCCGACGGGTGTAACCTCGGCGGCGGTGCCGGTCAGCCAGCATTGCTCGAAACTTTCCAGTTCTTCGGACATGATATGGCGCTCGTTCACTTTGATGCCTTTGTCTTGCAACAGGCCGATCACTGTTTGGCGGGTCAGGCCGTTTAGAAAACAGTCGGGCGTCGGGGTATGGACCTCGCCGTCTTTGACAAAGAAGATGTTGGCCCCTGTCGCTTCGGCCACGTAACCGCGATAGTCGAACATCATCGCGTCAGAACAACCTTTGGCCTCGGCCGCATGTTTGGACATGGTGCAGATCATATACAGACCCGCTGCCTTGGCGTGACAAGGGATGGTTTCGGGTGAGGGGCGTTTCCACTTGGAAATGTCCAGTTTCGCGCCTTTGGTTTTGGCGTCGCCATAATAAGCACCCCATTCCCAAGCGGCAATCGCCATACGCACCGGATTGCGGGCCGAGGCGACGCCCATATCTTCTCCCGCACCACGCCAAGCGATTGCGCGAACATAGGCGTCTTTCAGGCGCGCGGCGCGCAAAACCTGCTGTTTAGCCTTTTCGATTTCGTCAACAGACCATGGTATGTCGAAATCAATCAGGTTTGCAGATTTACGCAACCGTTCGGAATGCTCACGGCTTTTGAAAATTTTGCCGTTGTAGGCGCGCTCGCCCTCGAACACGCTTGATGCATAATGCATTGCGTGGGTTAGAATATGAACATTGGCATCGCGCCAGCGGGTCACCATCCCGTCCATCCAGATCGTTCCGTCGCGGTCATCATAGGCACCGACCATTTTCTTTCCCTTTCTGATCATCACAGAGTTGCGGCTTAATATTTCCATTAGTTGCGCAAAATAGGTCCGAATGGGACATAATATTACGCAAAATCTGCAAACTGTTACGAATTGATTCTTGGAAAGTCAACAACACTGACGTAAAATCAACCAAACAGAAAAGAAAAGTGATCGGGGGTCAGGATGGCGCAGGAGGCAAGATCGGGTGGCGAAGCCCTTTTGTTTTTGACGGACGAACAATTGCGCAAAGGAATTGAGGCGATGTTTTTTGCCTATCGTGGTTTCACCGCAGATCCCGACCGGATTTTGAACAATTATGCCTATGGGCGGGCACACCACAGGGCGGTTCATTTTATTCATCGAAGCCCCGGAACCACAGTGAACAACTTGTTGGGCATTTTGGGCGTGACCAAACAGTCGCTGAATCGTGTGCTGCGGACCTTGATTGAAGATGGATTGGTTGAAAGCCGTGTGGGCACACGCGATAAACGCGAACGGCATTTGTTCCTGACCGAAGAGGGTGCAGCGCTGGAGCGTGAATTATCAGATGCACAACGCAGGCGGATGCGCGATGCCTATCGTGCTGCGGGCCCAGAAGCTGTAACAGGGTTCAGACAGGTGTTAGAAGCCATGATGGAACCAGAGTTGCGCCGATATTTCGCAGCGCTAAAGGATGCCAAGATATGAGTGATTTGCCAGAAGCCCATCTTCTGATTGTTGATGATGACGAGCGCATTCGTGGATTATTGCAGAAATTCCTGATCCGGCACGGGTTTTGGGTGACCGCAGTGCGTGATGCACAACATGCGCGTCGCGTGTTGGCAGGCCTGGAGTTCGATTTGATCGTGATGGATGTGATGATGCCGGGTGAAGACGGTATCAGCCTGACGCGCAGATTGCGTGATGACGAAGTGAGCACGCCCATTTTGTTGCTTACAGCCAAAGGTGAAACCGAGGATCGGATTGCCGGGCTTGAAGCAGGGGCGGATGACTATCTGGCCAAGCCGTTTGAACCAAAGGAGTTGTTGCTGCGGATTAACGCCATTTTGCGCCGTGTTCCTGTTGATGCTTCGTTGACCGAAGGGCCAAAAATAATGCATCTGGGGCCGGTACGCTACAATGTGGAGCGCGGTGAGATGTGGCGCGGGGATGAGTTGGTTCGACTGACGGCGACAGAATCGGCGTTGATGAAGATTTTTTCATCTTGTCCGAACAAACCTGTTAGCCGTGCCAAGTTGGTTGAGGATTTGGGCCGCGACACGGGGCAGGCCCAAGAACGCGCGGTGGATGTGCAGATCACCCGCCTGCGCCGCAAGATCGAGGAAGACCCGAAGCAGCCACGCTACCTGCAAACAGTGCGTGGCGAGGGGTATATGCTAGCGCCGGATTAACCGCATAGGCCGTCCTTAATTATCGGGGAAGCATTCGGTAGGTGGCTCCCGGTCCCACATATCAATCGGGCTGCCGCGGGATTTGGTGCGGAAGGTGGATTTGTTCTCGAATTCTTCGCCCCAAGATATCTCGCCCTTGCCCGTTAACAGGTTCACGTCACATTTGCCATTCTCGGATACGTTCAGTGTATCATACCATTCATAGGTGTATCCAGCGAGCACAAACATATCGTTGCGCCATGCGATTGTCAGGGTTTGATGCCAGCGGTTACGCCCGATGGATTCATTCATTGATATGACCTGCAAAGAACCATGCGGAGTGACAGAAAGTTCCGGTTGCTGCCCAATACCACCAACCCAAACCACCGATTTTGCTTCGGCGCGAAGGGCAAATTGGCCATCAGAATTAGGCACATAGATCAACAAGTCAGCGTCATCCCTCTCGGCATCTAACGCGAGGATCGCGCGGTCGGGCACACCGTCGCCAGTCAGGTCGGCGTTGATATGGGTGATTTCCTGTGCGGCGATGATCGACGGGAAGAAGAGCAGCAAGGATAATAAAAAGCGCATGGTAAAAATCCTGTTTGGCCGGAAACTTGTTTGAAGGTCAGTATTGCCGTAGCGTTATCTAATGACCACATTATTTTTATCGCACGCCGATTGTTTATTGCATATCACCCCGTCAGGTCACCCCGAGCAGGTGGCGAGGTTGGAACATGTTATGAAAGCGTTGGATGCGCCTGAATTCCAAAACTTAAGGCACGAAGAAGCGCCCTTGGGGGACGAGGCGCATATCCTGCTGGCCCACCCACCTGCGCATATTGAACGGATCAGGGATGCCGCACCTGCAGATGGCTGGATATCATTGGATGCAGACACGCATATGTCGGCGGGTACTCTGACGGCCGCTATGCGGGCGGTTGGGGCGAACATCCGCGCAGTGGATGCGGTGATGGGCGGTGAGGTTTCAAACGCGTTTGCAGCGATGCGTCCGCCGGGACATCATGCAGAGCGGGAAAAGCCGATGGGGTTTTGTCTGTTTGGCAATGTGGCGATTGCAGCAAAACATGCGTTGGAAAACCATGATGCGGGCCGTGTGGCGATTGTAGATTTTGACGTGCATCACGGCAATGGCACGCAGGATTTGCTGTGGAAGGAAGCACGGGCTTTGTTTACCTCCAGCCACCAGATGCCGCTTTATCCTGGATCGGGGGCGGCCACCGAAACCGGAGCTTATGATAACGTGCTGAACTACCCATTGTCCGAAGGAAGCAGCACCAGCACGATGCAGGCCGCCTATGACGGCGAGATTTTTCCGGCGATCGAGGCGTTTAAGCCTGATCTGATCCTTGTTTCAGCAGGGTTTGATGCGCATCGGGCCGATCCATTGGCGGGGCTGATGTGGGAGGTCGAGGATTTCCGCTGGCTGACCCACCGGATTTGTGATGTGGCGGACAAGGTGTGCGGGGGTCGCATTGTCTCGACTCTGGAAGGCGGATATGATTTGGACGCGTTGGCGGCGTCAGTTGCGGCGCATGTGGAAGTTTTGATGGAGCGCGGCAGATGAGCGACACACCTGTAAACAAGATGAGCTTTGAAGAGGCGATGGCGGCGTTAGAGGCCGTTGTGGGCCAGTTGGAGCGGGGCGATGTGCCACTGGAGCAGTCGATCACCTTGTATGAGCGGGGCGCTGCGCTGAAGAAGCGCTGCGAGGCCAAGCTGAAAGAAGCCGAGGAAAAAGTGGCGGCGATTACCCTTGGTGAGAGCGGTGAGCCGACAGGGACGAAGCCGGTTGAAGGCCAGTAAATGTTTCAACAACGCCTAGCGAAAGATGCAGCGCTTGTGCAGCGCTGTTTGGCAACTGCAATGGATGGGTTAGAGGACCATCCCGTGACCGATGCGATGCGCTATGCGGTGCAGGGAGGCAAAGGGCTGCGGGGTTTTTTGGTGATCGAGAGTGCGCGGATGCACGGCATCAAACCGCAGGTCTCGGTTATTGCCGCCGCGGCGGTTGAGGCGGTGCATGCCTATTCGCTTATCCATGATGATCTGCCCTGCATGGATGACGATGACCTGCGCCGTGGCCAGCCCACGGTGCATGTGAAATGGGACGAGGCAACAGCGGTTCTGGCGGGGGATGCGTTGCAGACCTTGGCGTTCGAATTGCTGACCCGCAAGGATATCGGGCGGCCTGATCGTTGTGTGTCGCTAATCAAAAGCCTGTCCAAGGCGGCTGGTGCACGCGGCATGGTGTTGGGGCAGGCTCAGGATATCGCGGCCGAAAGTGCGCCCGCTCCTTTAACCCTCGATGAAATTACTACGCTTCAGGCAAACAAGACCGGCGCATTGATCCGCTGGTCGGCGATGGCAGGGGCTAAACTGGCCAGTGCGGACCCGTCGGGGCTGCGGCACTATGCTGATCGTTTGGGTCTTGCGTTTCAGATTGCCGATGACATTCTGGATGTGGAAGGCGACGCCACATTGGCCGGGAAACGGCTGGGCAAAGATGCGGATGCGGGCAAGGCGACGTTTGTGTCGTTGTTGGGGCTGGAGGGTGCAAAAAGGCGCGCGACAGAATTGGTGAAAGAAGCTGAAGCGGCGCTTGAACCTTACGGTGCGAAGGCAGATAACATGAGACAAGCGGCGCGGTTCGTCATTGCGCGTGAAATGTGAGATACTGAGACCGAGATGAGCGATAGACCTGATACCCCCCTATTGGACCGCGTGACGGTTCCGGCGGACCTGAAAGGCCTGTCTGACCGCGAGTTGAGCCAGCTGGCCGACGAGTTGCGTGCCGAGGTGATATCGGCTGTATCCGTCACTGGCGGCCATCTGGGTGCCGGGCTGGGGGTGGTTGAATTGACCGTTGCCATCCATGCTGTGTTCGAGGCGCCAAAGGACCGACTGATCTGGGATGTAGGGCATCAATGTTATCCGCACAAGGTTTTGACAGGGCGACGTGACCGTATCCGGACCTTGCGTCAGGAAGACGGGTTGGCGGGGTTCACCAAACGCACCGAGTCTGCCTATGATCCGTTTGGGGCGGGGCATAGTTCGACGTCAATTTCGGCTGCTTTGGGTTTCGCTGTGGCCCGCGATCTGGGGGGCGCACCCGACCACGGTATAGGTGATGCGATTGCGGTGATTGGTGACGGGTCTATGTCGGCTGGCATGGCTTATGAGGCGATGAACAACGCGGGTCATTTGAAAAAACGCATGTTCGTTATTCTGAATGATAACGAGATGTCGATAGCGCCACCTGTTGGCGCGATGTCGGCGTATCTGTCACGCATGTATGCAGGCGAGCCGTTTCAGGAATTGAAATCCGCCGCCAAGGGTGCCGTGAGCCTGTTGCCGTTTCCGTTTCAGGAAGGGGCCAAGCGGGCCAAGGAAATGCTGAAATCGATGACAGTGGGCGGCACATTATTCGAGGAGCTGGGATTTTCCTATGTCGGACCGATTGACGGGCATGATCTGGAGCAATTGCTGCCTGTGTTGCGCACGGTGCATGATCGCGCCACGGGGCCGATGTTGATCCATGTGCTAACCAAAAAAGGCAAGGGGTATGCCCCCGCCGAGGCCGCACGGGACAAGGGGCACGCGACTGCACAGTTCAATGTGGTGACCGGCGAGCAAAAGAAAACGCCAAGCAATGCGCCCAGCTACACATCGGTGTTTGCCAAGGCGTTGCTGCAAGAGGCGGCAGAGGACGACAAGATTTGTGCGGTGACAGCCGCGATGCCGGATGGAACCGGGTTAAACCTGTTTGCTGAACGTTATGCCAGCCGATGTTTTGATGTGGGTATCGCGGAACAACACGGAGTGACGTTTTCAGCGGCCTTGGCTGCAGGCGGGATGAAACCGTTTTGCACGATGTATTCGACGTTTTTGCAGCGCGGTTATGATCAGGTTGTGCATGATGTGGCGGTGCAACGATTGCCGGTGCGGTTCGCCATTGACCGCGCTGGGCTGGTCGGGGCGGATGGGCCGACCCATGCGGGCGCCTTTGACATCGCATTTTTGGCCAATCTGCCAGATTTCGTGGTTATGGCGGCAGCAGACGAGGCCGAGTTGGTGCATATGGTGGCGACCGCCGCGTCAATTAACGACCGCCCCAGCGCGTTCCGGTTTCCACGGGGCGAAGGCGTGGGGATTGAGTTGCCCGAGCGCGGTGTGCCGCTGGAAATTGGCAAAGGGCGGATAGTGGCCAAAGGGGCGCGGGTGGCGATCCTGTCGTTTGGCACGCGGTTGTCTGAGGTGCAAAAAGCGGCAGAGGCGTTGGCCGCCAAGGGGATTACACCGACGATTGCGGATGCGCGGTTTGCCAAGCCGTTGGATCGCGAGATGATCTTGCAACTGGCAACAGACCACGAGGCGCTGATCACCATTGAAGAGGGCGCAGTTGGTGGGTTTGGCAGCCATGTGGCGCAATTGTTAGCGGATGAGGGTGTGTTTGACACGGGCCTGAAATTCCGCAGCATGGTGTTTCCCGATACGTTTATTGATCATGCCAGTCCAAGCGCGATGTATGCCAGCGCCGCGATGAACGCGCCGGATATTGAGGCGAAGGTGCTGGAAACACTGGGGATCGCGGATTTATCAAGCCGAAGGGCATGATAAGCGACCTTAGCGCAACAGTCTCACCCAAAGCCTGCTAAAAACAGGCAGTTTTTTGTTGGCCTTCTAGATTTGGGATTTTTCAAACCGTTTAATCGGCCTTAATAACAAAAAATAAACTGAGGCGGTTATGAAGAAACTTACACTTGCAGCGGCATTTGCCGTTGCCGCATTCCCTGCATTTCCCGGTAGTCTGAGCGACCCGATTGTTGAACCCATGGTGACGGCCGACGCCGTTGAGGCAGGGACCGTTTCATCGGATGGCGGAATTTTGGTGCCGATTATGGCGCTGATGTTTTTTGCGGTTGCTGCCGCAAACTAATCACTCGCCTTTTAGCAATGCCTGCAACCCTGCCTGATAGGTGGGGTATTGCAGTTTCACGCCCAGTTCTGATTTGATCCGCGCGTTGCTGACCGATTTTGACTCGGCGTAAAAACTGCGTGCCATATCGGTCATTTGGGCGGTGTCGTAATCCTCGGCTGGCGGGATGGGCAGGTTCAGCAGTTCGGCAGCATAGGCGATCACATCTTGCGGCGGGGCGGGGTTGTTATCACAGACATTGTAGATCCTGCCGGGGTTTGGTTTCGCGATTGAGGCAGCCAATACCGTTGCGATATCTTCGACATGAATGCGGGAAAATAGCTGGTTTGGCTTAACGATCCGTCGGGCAGTGCCTTTGCGGACCTTGGCGAACGGGCCGCGACCCGGACCGTATATTCCGGCAAGGCGAAAAATGTGCAACGGCAAGTTGGTATCTGCGGCCAGCGCTTGCCATTCGGCTTCGGCCTTTACACGCAATTTACCGCGTTTCGTGGCGGGGGTCAGGGGGGTATCCTCGTCCACCCATGCGCCGTCATGGTTGCCGTAAACTCCGATGGTGGAGAGATACCCGACCCACTTCAACTGTGGCGCAATGGCAGTGATTTCGCGGCGCAGAGCGTTTAGCACCGGGTCGCCATCAGCATTGGGTGCGACTGAGATTAACAGGTGTGTGGCAGAGGCGAGCGCGTCTGAAATATCGGCGCCGGGCCAGTGGATGGCCGTCGCACCCTGTGTGTTGATCGTGGGCAGGTTTTCAGGATCACGACTGGTGCCGATGATCAGCCAGCCAAGAGGAATCAATTGGCGGCCAAGTGCCTGTGCCGAATAGCCATGGCCAAAAGAAAGAAGCGTGTTTTTCATATCGGGACTATTCGGGGATCAGGGCCTAAGTGCAAGTTTTCAATGCATTACAAAAATTGTTTTGACGGATGGTTTTTGTAACGTATTGTTGCGGGTAGGAAACAAAGGACACGGACATGTATTCACAAGGGTTGATCGGGGCTGATGGCAGCACCGAGGAAACAGACGAGTTTCTGGACGTTTTTCAGGCGCGGATTGATGCCGAGGAAAAGATCGAGCCAATGGAACCGATGCCCGAGGGATATCGGCGCACCTTGATCCGGCAAATCGGGCAGCACGCCCATTCCGAGATTGTCGGGATGTTGCCCGAAGGTAACTGGATCACCCGTGCGCCGAGCCTGAAGCGCAAGCTGGCGTTGCTGGCCAAGGTTCAGGACGAGGGCGGGCATGGGTTATATCTGTATTCCGCCGCTGAAACCTTGGGGGTGACGCGCGAGCAGATGACCGAGGAATTGCATTCGGGCAAGGTCAAGTATTCGTCGATCTTTAACTATCCGGCACTTAGCTGGGCGGATATGGGCGCGATCGGTTGGCTGGTCGATGGGGCGGCGATTATGAACCAGATTGCCCTGTGCCGTTGTTCATACGGCCCTTATGCGCGGGCGATGATCCGCGTTTGCGCCGAGGAGTCGTTTCATCAGCGGCAGGGGTATGAGATTATGCTGACGCTATGTGCTGGCACGGATGCGCAAAAGGAAATGGCGCAGGATGCGTTGAACCGGATGTGGTGGCCT
>Ga0209633_10004689_pt1 | contig 12230 bp, 12 predicted proteins | sample Cruoilmetagenom1_FD_187290 | JGI IMG/M metagenome (GOLD analysis project Ga0209633, IMG submission 187290) | Oil polluted marine microbial communities from Coal Oil Point, Santa Barbara, California, USA - Sample 1 (SPAdes) (version 2) | ecosystem: Environmental > Aquatic > Marine > Oil seeps ... | reverse complement strand
CTCAAAAGAAGCAAATAAAGTTGGAATTGAAAACTTTTCACAACATTCTACTCTTGATATAGAAGAGTTATACAATAGAGCTGATATTTATGAAAATGAAAGTGCAATTCATCATATCTTTACAGTTGCTTCTTCACTTGATAGCCTTGTAGTTGGTGAAACACAAATTGCAGGACAACTCAAAGATGCTTTTAAATTTGCAATTGAAAAAAACTTTTCAGGTCAAAATCTTTCACGAGTATTGCATTACGCTTTTAAATGTGCTGCAAAAGTAAGAAATGCTACACAGTTAGGAAGTGGTTCTGTTTCGGTAGCTTCAACAGCAATTTCCCAAGCTAAACAACTCTATAAAAATACTAGTGGAGTTAGAGCTTTAGTTATAGGCGCTGGAGAGATGAGTGAACTTGCATGTAGACATTTACTCAAATACGGATTTAATGTGGTTATTTGTAGTAGAAATATTAAAAAAGCTAGAGTTTTAGCCCACTCTATTATTAGTGATGGAAATGGTGATGAATATAAGCATGATCAAATAGAGATAAAACCATATGAGGAACTTGAAACATTATTAAACTCAATGAGACTTATGATAACTGCAACAAGTGCACCTTATCCTATTATTAAAAAAGAGATGATAAAAGAGTATGAATATACTAGAAATTGGTTTGATATTGCACTGCCTAGAGATATTGAAGATATAGAGTATGAAAATCTTAACATATATAGTGTTGATGATTTACAATGTATTGTTGATGAAAATATGGAACTAAGAGCAGAACAAGCCAAAGAAGCTTACAGTATCGTTGGTAAAATGACCACTGAATTTTTCAGTTGGTTACAAACATTAAGTGTAGAACCTGTTATAAAAGATTTACATATCAAAAGTGAAGAGATAATAGATAAAAAAATACAAAATGCACTTAAAAAACATTTTATTAAATCTGAAGATGAAGAAAATGTCAAAAAATTATGTCAAACTATTATGGCAGAATTTTTACATCAACCAACAACAAAACTAAGAGATGTATCAAAATCAATCGATGGAGATATAGTTTTAGGAACTACTCAAAATCTTTTTGGACTGAATACAGAGATATAATATTCTTTTTTAGTTTTCCCTTTTATTTTTCAAATATATAAAAAATAATAAAAATAAAAATGAAAACATCAAAGGATAAAAGAAATAATACTCTTTTAAAATAAGTTTATTTTTCTCTATTTTACTTTTTTCTAAGTTATCGATAATTTGATACACCTCTTCTAACTCTTTTTTACTATTTACTCTAAAAGTTTCCCCTTTTGTAGCACTTGAAAGTTGTTGGAGTGTATAGATATTTCTTGCCCCTATTGCTATAGTATATATTTTGATATTATACTTTTTTGCTAACTTTAGTACAACCTCTAAAGGTATCGTACTAGCTGTATCTTCCCCATCTGTAATAGCTATGATAATTTTTGATTTTGTTTCCCTTTCTTTTAAAATATTAATAGAAGTGGCGATACTATTTAAAAGTGCTGTTTTATCTCCTACTATTCCTATTCGTAAACTATTTATAATTCTATTTTGTGCTTTTTTATCGTAGCTTAACGGTGAAGCTGTCATAACAGAACTACCAAATACTACTAAACCTATATTATCATTGATTCTTTTATTGATAAAGTCTTTTACTATCTCTTGTACCACTTGCCATCTATTTTGTTCTCGCATATTTGGATTAAATCCTATTTGTCTCATAGAACCACTTGTATCAAGTGCTAAAACCATATCAATACCATCTTGTTTTGTATTTACACTATCAAGTTCTTTAATAGGAGATGATAAAGCTATAATTGCTAAAAGAATTGAAAGCCATTTTAAAAACGAAACTAAAGTGCTGTTTAAAGTAGTTGCTTTTTCATAAATATCAAGATGAGGCATATAGTATGACTGTACTTTTGCTTTACAAAACCTAGCACAAATAACAAAAACCAAAAAAAGTAAAAGAATATATGGATACTCAAAAGTGATATTATCGAACATCTAAACTCTCCAAAAATGTTTCATACTGTAGTTTTATAGTATTAGGTATCTTTTTTTCTATAGTTTTTTTGTATTTAAACTCTTCAAGACTATTGTCAAGTTCTTCAAAAAGTCGTTTTTGTCTTTCATCTTTTAGTAAAAATCGTCCATACTTAGATATAGTATAAGCTGCCTGTTTTTGTTTGGATAAATCAATATTTTTTAAAATATTAAAATACTCTTTTTCTCTTGAAGTTTTTTTAGATTTAAAATAGTTATATATAAAATAAATAAGTGCAACAACCATAGTCAAACCAAGAAGTAACAATCCATAATAAAGATATATACTATAATCTGGTATTTCTACTATTGTTTTTATATCATTAATTTGAAGTTGATTTTGTCCGTTATTCATCTCATAATAATATCCAATAATACCCAATCAAAAGCTAAAATATATATTTTAATAGTATAATTGCTTTATGAAAAGTATCAAAAGAAATATAGTTATATTAATAAGCCTCACATCACTAAGCTTGTTTTTTACAGCGTGTAATCAATCTGCAACTTCTGTTCTAAACAAAGAACCAATTTTTGGACAGAACTTACAATATACAAAAGTGGGAAAAATAGTTATAGACAAAGAGGTTCAAGCACTTATCAATGTTACTTACCTAAACTCAGTAGATAGTAAAGTATGGGACAATGAAAAACAAAATTTTCTCATAGGTACTTATATAGCAGAAGATAATAATACAACCTATTCTCTTACACTCAATGGAAACAGCGAAATATCTACAAGTAAACTACCAAAAAATGAACCAATATTTCAAAATATAGCTCTTAAAAACAATTGGGCAAGTTACCAAATCACAACTTTTGATGACGTAGAAGAAAAACAACTACACTTAGTTTTTAAAGACTCTTTAGAACACAATACAACTATCACTTTTGAGAAAGAATAGTATTAGTAATTTTTAATCCCATTAATAAGTGTTTGAAAATTAATCTTTTTATCTTGATTTAAATAATTATAATAGATAAAATAGTTTGCTAACACTTTTTTCCCATATTTTTTTGTCTCATCATAAGGGAGTAATTCCATACTTAAGTATGGTTCATATTTCCTTTTTTTAAACAATCCACTTTTTAGTAATCGTGTAGTAAATCCAATACCACCATTATAAGCATACGCTACAAAAAGTGGATTGTCTAATTTTCTAGTAAGATAATCAAGATGATGATTTGCGTATTTTAGATTTGTTTTCGCTTCAAGTTGTTTATCAATATCATATGGCTCTTCGAGTTGTTTTGCAATAGCCTTGCTTAAAAATGGCATAATTTGCATCGTTCCCATAGCATACGCACTTGAGATAGAAGTTGGGATAAATCTACTCTCTTGTCTTCCAATAGCGTATATTAATGATTGTCTCTCTTTGTCTATTTTTTTTAAATGTTTTTTAAATGGTGTTACAAAATAAGAGTTTTTATATCTATAATATCTTTCGTTTATAAAAGCTAAATGTCCTAAAGTTTCATCTGTTACAAAAGTATCTTGGTATTTTTTTAGTTTATCTTCATCTAAATTTTTTGTATCATTTAAAACTCTTAACCATTGAAATGGATTTGATATATCGTATTTGTCGTTTAACTTATTGTTTTGTTCAATTGTATATATAATATTTTGTTGCTCTTTTTTTAATATATTATTTGCATATAAAGTATAGATATTTACATCCCAGCTTTTTGCGATTTCTTCTAAATATTTTTTATCTTTAGTTAATTGGTATTGCCAGAAAGTTATATTGTCTTTTTCCATTTTAAAATAGGCTTTTTTATATGCAGAATTTAAATACTGTAAAGCTATTTTTTCTTTTTTGTGTTTGATTGCATTGATAGCTAAATGAAAGGTTGTCTTAAAATCAAGCTCTTTTGCATCAAGATTTAAAAGTGATTTTTGAGCTTTGTTCATAGTAGGATTTGTTACGATTAGTTTGACTGTTTGGGCAAACCCTTTTTCATTTTTGAGTTTTTCTATTAAAGATTTTGGGAAAAACTGATTAAAATATTTTACTCTATACACTCCTCCGCATTGGTTAAATACACCAAAAAAAGTTTCACTATCACTTAGTTCTAAAGTCTTAAAAGGTATTGCTGAGTTTAATACTTCTAATTTTAAAGCAAATTTAGGATATTCATTTTTTACTTTATTGATAACTTTTTGTAAGTTTGTTTTTGATAGTTTTGTAGCTTCATAGATGCTAAGCCCAGCTTCTATACAATAATCTTCTTTATTTACTAAAATAAATGTTTTTTCTTTTGTACAATTTTTATAATCTTTGTACACCTCATCATTGGATTTATCTATGTATCTATTAAAGATTTTATTATTGAAATATTTTACTTGCTCCAGAGCTTCATTTGCTTGTTGTGGAGTAATATCTTTTTTAAGATATCGCCAGATATAAAAATCTTTTGCATAACTTCTCGGTTGTTGTTCCAACCAATCTAAAGTTATTTTATTATCTGTTGCAAATATTGAAGTTGTAATTAGTATTAAAAGTATTGTTTTTAGTATCAAGTTTTATCCTTTTTTATTATAAAAAAATAATTATACTAAAAACTATTTGATATAAGGTAAAAGTTTTTCTATACAAAGTCCCATTGCTGTAGATTCATACCCAACAACCTCTTTGATATAAGGTTTGCAAAACCCCTCAACCATAATAGCACCAGCTTTTCCCATACACTCTCCACTTTGAATATAGTTTTCCATCTCTTTTTTATCAAACTCTGTAAAATGATAAGTAGTAGTAGATATATCAAAGATTTCTGTTTCTGTTGATTTAAAAATCATACATGTTATGATACTTACTTCATTGTTACTTTGTAGTTGTAACATTCTTCTTGCATCTTCTTTATCTTTTGCTTTTCGTAAAAGCTCTCCATTTGATGTGACAACTGTATCTGCTACAAGTAGTGGCATCTCTTGACAACCAAATTTTTTATAAAGTTCTTCAAACTTCCCTTTTGTAGCAACTTTTACAAACTCTTTTGGTTCTTGAAAAGTTATACTATCTTCATCAAATTTTCCACCATCTTGTCTAAATTTTATATTGTGTTGATCTAAAAGTAATGCCCTTGTTTGTGAATTTGACCCAAGTCGTATCAATCTAAAAGTTCCCTTGCTTGCATAGCTATTGATTTTTCTTCATCTGTATTGATAGTTATATGAACTAAATCAAACTTATCTGTTGCTTCATAAATAGCATGACGAACAAATTGGCTATTTTCTCCAATTCCTCCTGTTAGAACTATAGCATCAACTTTTCCTAAAATCATAAGATAACTTCCAATATATTTTTTCACTCTATAAATAAACATATTTAAAGCAAGTTTTGCATGTGTATCACACTCCTCATCTATAAGTCGCATCACTTCTCGTAAATCACTTGTTCCACAAAGTCCTTTAAAACCACTCTCTTTATTGAGAATATTATAGATCTCTTCCCTTGAACAATCTAACTTTTCTTGAAGATAATAAACAAGAGAACCATCAATATCACCACATCGTGTCCCCATCATTAGACCTTCAAGTGGAGTAAATCCCATAGAAGTATCTATACTTCTACCTTCTTTTATAGCACAAGCACTTGAACCATTTCCTAAATGTAAAGTGATTAAATTACACTCTTCAAGTTTTTTACCCAATTGTTTTGCTGCTTGTGAAGCAATATATTGGTGACTTGTACCATGAAAACCATATTTTCTTATATGATATTTTTCATAATACTCATAAGGAAGTGGGTAAAAGCTTGCATAATTTGGGATTGTTTGATGAAAAGCAGTATCACAAACTATCACTTGAGGAACATCTCCAAGTGTTGCACTTATAGCTTTTATCCCTTCAAGATTTGCAGGATTATGTAAAGGGGCTAGTTCACACAGTATCTCTATTTTTTTTATCACTTCATCATCCACTAAAGTTGCTTTTGTAAAAAAATCTCCCCCATGAACTACTCTATGACCTACACAAAAAATTTCTTTATGATCATTGATGAGATTTTCCTCTTTAAGTTTAGTAAGTATTTTTTCAATCCCCTCTTTATGATTTTTGACTTCCTCTTTTATACCACTATGAAGCTCCTCCATAGTCTCTTTAGAAAAAAGTTTATATTTTATAGAGGAGCTACCACTATTGAGTACTAAGATTTTCATTATATCCCTTTTTTGTTTTTTTCTATTGATTGTGCTTGTATTGCAGTAATCGCTATGGTATTTACAATATCTTCTACTAAACAACCTCGACTTAAATCATTTATAGGTTTATTAAGCCCTTGTAAAATTGGACCAATAGCAACAGCACTACTACTTCTTTGAACTGCTTTGTAGGTATTATTTCCTGTATTCAAATCTGGAAATATCAATACATTTGCATCTCCTGCTACTAAACTATTTGGAAGTTTTTGTTTAGCTACACTTTTTTCAATAGCGGCATCATATTGAATAGGTCCTTCAACTAAAAGTTCCCCCTCCTCTTGCAATATTTTTGTAGCAACTTTTACTTTTTCTACATCATCTCCACTTCCACTTTGTCCTGTAGAATATGAAAGCATCGCTACTTTTGGTTCTATTCCAAATGCAGATGCTGTTTGAGCACTACTTTTTGCAATAGCTGCTAATTCAACAGCTGTTGGGTCAAGATTAATTGCACAATCTCCGTACACTAAAACTTTTGTCTCTAAACACATAAAAAACACACTAGAAACTATTGGTGTATCAGGCGTTGTTTTTATAATTTGTAATGCTGGTCTTACGGTATCAGCTGTTGTACTAATACTTCCACTTACCATACCACCAGCTAGTCCTGTTTGTACCATCATAGTTGCAAAATAATTTGGAACTGTTTGAAGTGTCTCTGTAGCTTGTTCTAATGTAAGCCCTTTATGTTTTCGTATATTGTAAAACTCCTCACTCAATATTGAAAGATGTTTTGAAGTTGTTGGGTCAACGATAATTGCTTTATCAATATTGAGACCCAACAAACTTGCTCTATGTTTTATCTCAACCTCATCTCCCAATAAAACTATATCTACTACTTCAGAATTAAGAAGGATTTGTGTCGCTTTTAAAATTCTTTCATCGTTTGCTTCTGGTAATACTATAGTTTGTTTATTTTCTCTTGCTCTTTTTAATAAAGAGTATTCAAACATCAAAGGTGTAACTATGTGATTTGTTTGAGATAATAAGTGTTTTTCAATAGTATCTATATCCACTGAAGAGTTAAAAAGTCCTTCAATTATAGAAGTTTTTCTTTTATTATCTGCTTTAATTATAGCTTTTATATCTGATACTTTTTTCGTAATTTCAAAAGTATTTTCTTCCACTTTTAAAATTGGTATATGTGTATTAAAGCCCTTCAAGAGTTCTTTGATTGGTTTTTTTAGTTTCATATTACCTGTTAAAAGTATACAACTAATACTCGGTATTGTTTTAGAATGAACGGCAGCAATAGAACCTACAACTATATCACTTCTATCTGCTGGAACAATTATCAGATCATTTAGTTGAATATATTTAATATAGTTATCAAAACTCATAGCTGCTACTTTTATATGGTCTATAGTTCTATGAAGATATTCAGGCATTTCAAAAATAACTTTGGCATCAAGTTTATTTTGTATATCCCAAATAGTTAATGCAGATAGTTCTTGAACCTCTTCTATGCAGTATAATAAATAATCTTTTTTACTATTTTCAATATCTTCTATATATTCTTTTTTTGTACGATTTATAAATGTAGCGAAATGGATACAACCACTATGTTTGATATTTGATTCTTCCATTGAAATATCTTCTAAAAGCTGTATATAACTTTTGTCTTTCCCATTTAAAACTGCAATAAAACTTGTATCAAAATTTTTTGCTAACTCCAAATTAATATCAAAATCAGCAATCATAGATAAACTATCTCCACTAACCCCTTGTATCAATACAAAATCATAATTTGCTTTAAGATTTTCATATTTTTCTATAAGTATCTCATACAGTTTGTCTATCTTATTTGCAGATATTAGCTCTTTTGCTCTTTGTGTATCTACTCCATAACAATCTTTTTTATCCATTTGTAATTTAAAATTATTGACAATAAGGTCTATATCATTGTTTGGAACTTGTGATACTATTGGTCTAAAGAATGCAACTTTTTCATATTTTCTTTTCAAAAGCGCCATAAACCCAAAAGAGACAGCTACCGCACCTGCTTCTATCTCTTGAGGTGATACATAGAGTGATTTTAATTCCATTTTTAACCTTTATTACTATTTCATATAATTTTATTATACAAAAGTTACTATTTGGTTTTAGCTACTTGAATATCTTTTTCATATCTATAAATCATAAAATCAAACATACTAGCTGTTTGATTTGCTTTAAAAAATGCACTCATCTCATAAAGACGAAATGATACTCTATAAAAAGCAGTAAAAGGAATCATATAACTACCTATTGTTTCTAATCCTCTATTTGGATAATACATATCAATCTCTTCTTTTAACTGCCCTAGTTTTTCATGGGCTCGTGAAACTTCAACCGGATCATTTGATTTTATAACATTCAATGCCAAAACAAGATTAACAACAAACATCAAAGCATTAAGGTTCCAACCCATAATAAATATCTCACTATAACTCATCTCTTCTCCAAAATTCTATTTGTAAGATTATAGCAAACAATAGATATAATCTCATAAAAATAGAGGATTTTAATATGGACGGAAAAAAAAGAATAAATATCAAGCAAGGTTTAAAAGTAAATATTGTCTTAAAACAAGACCAAAGAAGTGGAAAATTAACTGCTGGAGTTGTTAAGGATATCTTGACAAATTCACCTTCACATCCTCATGGTATAAAAGTACGCCTAACTAATGGTGATGTGGGGAGAGTTCAAGAGATTTGTTAGTGAATGTTGTAAAAGAAGTATTAGAAAAAAACTCTTCAAATCTAACTTACCAGTTCAAAAGAATTTTCCATGGAAGAGGTGGAATATATGAGAATTGGAAATTTTTAACTATTGATTCTATTGATGATATTTTAAGTATTGCTTTTTTTGAAAAGGTTTCTTATGAGCTTGAAAAAGAACTTTTGGATATGATTAAAGAGTATATAGAAAACACTAGACATGACACTATAATTTTACAACGTCGTTACATAGAAAAAACAACCACAGAAATAATAGTTGGAACACTCAAAGATGACAATATAGCAATAGAAAATGACCTCAAATTCAAACTCAATCTACAATCAAATCAAAATAGTGGATATTTCCCTGATATGAAAAATGGGAGAGCTTATATACAATCTATAGCAAAAGATAAAACTGTTTTAAATCTTTTTTCCTATACTTGCGGTTTTAGTTTAGCTGCACTAAAGGGTGGTGCAAAAAGTGTAGTAAATATGGATATGGCTAAAGGTGCTTTAAATACAGGAAGAGTAAATCATCACTTAAATAATCTAGATACTTTCAATGTAAAATTTTATCCACATAATATATTAAAATCATTTGGTAGAATTAAAAGAGATGCTCCTTTTGATATCATCATCATCGACCCACCTACTTTTCAAAAAGGAAGTTTCGAAGCAACAAAAGATTATCAAAAAATAATCAAAAAACTTCATGAGTTTGCAAGTGTTGATTGTATAGTGATGGCTTGTTTAAATGCTCCACATTTAGATGAAAATTTTATAATCAATATTTTTCAAGAGTTTGCTCCAAGTTTTCGTTTTATGAAAAGACTTGAAAATCCAGAAGAGTTTAAAACCAATGAGCCACAAAGAGCTTTAAAAAACTTAGTTTTTACAACAAAAAATAGGAATGAATATGAATGATTTTTTTAACTTTAACTTTTTAATTACACCATATATAATAGGCTTTGTATATATAAGTGGTGCGATAATTGTTCCGTTTATCGTCTACTATTATTTCAAAAAATATAAACTTCAAATCAACAATACAAAATATAGATTCTACATATTTTTAGCTTTTATAGTATTAGAAATATTTTGGCGAATTTTTTGTGAATTTTTTATGGTCTATTTTAAAATATATTTAGCTTTGAGTTAACTAACTCTAAAATTATTATATAGTGACCAAATACAAACCAAATCAATCATTTGGTAAAATACATCTTTAATACTATAAACTAATGAGAATTTTAATGACACAACAACAATACAAAAAAAAAGTAGAGATTTTAAAAACATGGTCAAAAGCTTATTATGTGGATGACAATCCAATTGCTTCAGATGAGGAGTATGATAAACTAAATCGTGAAGTTTTAGATTTTGAAGAGTCAAATCCTACTTTAATAGATCCAAATTCCCCTACTCAAAGAGTTGGTGGAGTTGTTTTGGAAGGATTTGAAAAGGCAAAGCATTTAAGTCGTATGTGGTCTCAAGAGGATATTTTCAATACTCTTGAACTAGAAGATTGGATAAAACGAGCTAGTAAAGTAGTTGATAGAGATTCTATGCAGTTTGTTTGTGAACCAAAATTTGATGGGGCGAGTTTAAATATTATTTATGAAAATGGTGCTTTAAAACAAGCTATTACAAGAGGTGATGGAACTATTGGGGAAGATGTAACGGTAAATGTTAAAACAATTCAATCTGTACCTTTAACTATCCCTTACGATGGTTTAATTGAGATACGAGGAGAAGTTGTTATCAAAAAAGATGACTTTTTGAAGATAAACCAAGAACGACTAGCAAATGGTGAAGCACCATTTGCAAACCCTAGAAATGCAGCTGCTGGAAGTTTACGACAACTTGATAGTGCCATTACAGCAAAAAGAAAACTCTTTTTCAATGTTTGGGGTGTAGGGCAAAACTCACTAGAATTTGAAAAAAGTAGTGAAGTAATAAGTTTCATCCACTCTTTTGGATTTGCAAAACCACCAATTCAAAAGATTTGTACTACAGTTGAGCAAATTGAGGAAGTGTATCACGAGATTATTAAACAAAGAGAAACTATCTCTATGGGTCTTGATGGTATGGTTATCAAAATAGATTCACTAGAAGCACAAAGTGATTTAGGATATACAGTAAAATTCCCACGATGGTCTTGTGCTTATAAATTTCCAGCAGTTGAAAAAACTACAAAAGTAAAAGATATAATTTTACAAGTTGGAAGAACTGGTGCTATTACACCCGTTGCTGTTGTAGAACCAACTTTCATAGATGGTTCTACAGTAAGTCGTGCAACTTTGCATAACTTTGATGAGATTAAACGACTTGATTTAAAAATAGGCGATGTTGTTATAATCATAAAAAGTGGTGATATTATCCCTAAAATTACAAAAGTTTTAGTTGATAGAAGAGATGGAACAGAACAAAACATAACACCACCAATAAACTGTCCAAAATGTAACAGTGAACTTTTAGTTGAAGATATACTTATCAAGTGTCAAAATCTTGACTGTGAAGCCAGAGTAGTAAATAGTATCATCTATTTTGCAAGTAAAAACTGTATGAATATTGATGGACTTGGAAATAAAATAGTAGAACTTCTTGTAAACAAAGAGAAAATAAAAGATGTACTAGATTTGTATAGTTTACAATATGAAGATCTAGATGGACTAGAAAGCTTTAAAGAAAAAAAAATAAACAATCTTTTAAATGCGATAGAAGCTACAAAAGGAAGTGACCTTCATAGAGTTATTAATGCACTTGGAATAGAACATATAGGGGAAGTTGCTAGTAAACAAATAGCACTAGAATTTGGTTTAGATATTTTAAATGTAACATTTGAACAGTTAGAACAACTAGATGGTTTTGGAGAACAGATGGCAAATAGTTTACTTGAATTTATACGAGTCAATAAAACAATTATGGAAAAACTATTTGAGATTATCCAACCAACAGTTCAAGAAAAAAAAGTCATCATAGAAAACCCATTTAAAAATAAAACCGTTGTCTTAACTGGAACAATGAGTGTAAGTCGTAGTGTAGTGAAAGAACAGTTAGAAAATTTAGGAGCAAAAGTATCTGGAAGTGTTTCTAAAAAAACCAACTTTGTAATATATGGTGAAGATGCTGGAAGTAAATATGATAAGGCTGTGAGTTTAGGTGTGACAACCTTAACTGAAAATGAATATAAAAAATTATTAGATTAAATTAGCATAGAATGCTATACTAATACTATACAGTAATGATAAGATTTTATTATATTAAAT
>Ga0209633_10004688_pt1 | contig 12231 bp, 10 predicted proteins | sample Cruoilmetagenom1_FD_187290 | JGI IMG/M metagenome (GOLD analysis project Ga0209633, IMG submission 187290) | Oil polluted marine microbial communities from Coal Oil Point, Santa Barbara, California, USA - Sample 1 (SPAdes) (version 2) | ecosystem: Environmental > Aquatic > Marine > Oil seeps ... | reverse complement strand
TTAATCCTGACAATTGGGAGGCCGTAGAAAAATTGAAGCAACTTAGCTGTGATAATTTTTATTGTGATAGCCAACTATGGGCTAGAATAGTATTCGATTTCGCTATTGCCTTCAATGTTCAAGAAATAGAGAGGGATAAATTGCTTGAAGCTCTTATCCCACTATATCATTCAAGGACACTATCTTTCGTCAATACTACTTCAGTAATGGAAACAAAAGAAGCTGAAGTTATAGAGGAGAAATTAAATCGTAATTTTGAAGCTGAGAAAGACTATCTGATAAGGCGCTGGGATATTGCCTCAAAAAATAGTGATGTTTCTATAGAATTATCAAAACTAGATGTCAATGACTAAGATGTCCGGCTTCCGATATGTATATCGGGATTTTGATGTTTACGGCTGTACCCTTACCTTCTTCACTTTCAATACTTATCCCTCCATCGTGATCTTGAATAACATTCTTTGCTACGGCCAGACCTAGACCACTTCCTTTGATCTCTAGCTTTGTTGTAAAGAAAAGTTCAAAAACGTGAGGCAATATATCTTTAGGAATTCCTTTACCAGTATCAGTAATAATAATCTTTGCTTTGTCATTCCTTTCTCTTTTTGTGTATATCTTAAGATTTCCGCCCTCTGGCATTGCATCTATAGCATTTGTCAATATATCTACAAATACTAGCTCTAGCATATCGTAATCAGCAAGTACCTCAATCTTATCCTTCAGTTTTAGATCTATCTTAATGCAAGCCTTTTTGCATATGGGATTTACAATCTCGACTGCTTCCCTTAAAGCTGCAGAGATATCAATCGGCTTTTTCCCATCTGCATGGATGCTTACAAATTTAAGAAGTTTTTGCATCAAATTCTGACCATAAAATATTTGTTTTTCGATAGAATCTAGCCTACTTAAGAGTTCGTTTGATTCTCCTTTTTCCGCGAGGTCATCTTTAAGCATTTGAACTCTGAGAAGCATAGCTGCTAATGGAGTTCCCATATGATGCGCTACTCCTTGCGCAATTCTTTCTATAACTATAGCTTTTTCAAACTCAACCATTTTTCTGTAAAGGTTAATTCTCTGCATTATATCCACTATTGTGCATACGATAAAAACGTCGTTTCTAATCTTGATTGGATTTAGACTAATTTCGACAGAAATTTCACTCCCGTCCTTATGTAATCCGAAAAGTTCTCGACCTGTTCCCATTGGTCTCTTTTCTGGATTGTTTAAAAAATTTGACCTATATACTATATGTTTGTTCCTAAAACGTTCCGGAACTAAAATTTCAATCGATTGCCCAATAAGTTCTTGTCTATGATATCCGAATAATTTTTCAGTCTTTTTATTAGCTAATGTTATCTTGGCTTCTTTGTCTATTACTACAATGCTGCTTAAGCCGGATTCCACCATTGCCTTGAATCTATTGTCAGATTGTTCTCTCTCTCTAGTATCTAGCATGATTGCAACAAATATTTTGTTGTTTTCTATTTCTGATGTCTGAAGATGTACTTCTACCGGATAGAAAGAACCGTCTTTACGTCGATGTTTAGTTACAAATATGATTTTATCTTTTTCAGAATTTCGAAGAGGTTCAATTAGTGTTTCGAAGGAGTCGGCTGTGAACTCGGGTTTGAGATCAATTGGTGTAAGCTGATTTAATTCTTCCACCGTATATCCGAGATTATTTCGAGCACATTCGTTTACCTGGATAAATTTCAAAGTGTCAAAGTCGAATATGTAAATTTCATTATGTGAGTTCTCAAATATGTGAGCATAGTGAATTGCAACTTTATCCGCATTGCTACTGTGGGTCGCTGCTAAATTCGATACAGCAATCTGTTTATTTGTTCTTTCAGTTTCCCCATAGTAACACTGTCTAGATTCTTCTATCTTCTTCATGTACCCAGTTTGGCTAAGAAAACATAAGAAGAATAAGCCTAACCCCTAATTTCGATTATAACATTTAAAATTTTGTTTACAATAAGAATTTAACTTTTGGTGTCATATGTCCTATATTCATAGACTGCGTTGTTTTTATGAAAAGAATAATGCACATAAGTCATTGAATAATTTCTTGGCATGTTTTTTGCGTGATAATTAATCTAAAAGGAAGGTAAACCCTCTGGGGGGGTATGAACAGGTAATAAGCTGATACTTCTTTTTAATATCAATCATGAGAAGAGGTTGATGGTTAATTATTTGTCGTAATTGATAAGGAGGCTTTAATGACTAGGCAAAAACACGAAGTTGTAGAGATTTTAGCTTATATTCCTGAGGTAATTGTTGATGCCTCAGAGTGGTCGGTCGAAGATCTGCAGGATTTTGCTTCTGCCTGCAGTATCTCAAGTTCAAAACTAGTTATTAATAATACAAAGCATCTTACTTGCGATGAGATTGAGCGGATAATCCTGATTAAGGGCGATGGTACCAAAAATAAGAATCTTGCTATAGCGCTTTGATACGAGGCAGGGAGTTTAAAGATGGATGAAATAACTGTAAAAAATTTCAATCGGAGAGTCTTCAAATCTAAGCATCCGGTATTAGTATATTTCTGCGGACATTATTGTTACCCATGTAAGAGAATTGAGCCTATACTGGATGATCTCTCTGAAGAGGTGGGAAAGAAAATGAAATTCGTTAAATTTATGGTTGATGAAGACTCCTTCGAATTTACTGAACGATTTAACTTAAATGCTGTTTCAACTCTCCTTATATTCAAAGGCGGTGTGATGGTTAATTCACTTGTAGGATTCGTACCTAAGCAGGTATTAAGAACATTTCTTGAAGAATCAATTAAGTTGTCGAGCCGTATTGCCGAAGCCTAGAAGCTTATTGTAAAAAGGAGTGAAAAATGAAATATATTCTTATCACCTTATTGGCTGGGATTGTGGTAACTGCCGTCAGAGTTCTATCTGTCGAGATACTTAGCAAAATCAAACAAGTGATAGTTATAGGCACTCTGTATAGTGGATCATACTACCGTGACAGAATTTTATCCTCTCAAATCGTGACACGATTAAGTTCCAAAAGGATAGGTGTCAGGTACTCCCTCTAATTGCTCTGTTGATAGAGGTGTAACGGCTGTTGTACGATCGATCCAGACATATTCATCAAACTGACGGGGCAGAACTGCTTCGAAATAATGGCTGGCAAGCTCCGTCTCAGGTCGGTAGATGACACCAATAGCCCGCTCCAGTTTTGGCTTGCTCAACTGAGCATTGAGGTCGCTTTTTTGATCGACATGCAGAGGAAGAATGAGCCCCGGCTTATTCGTCAAATGGAATAGTCGTTCATAGCTTTGTGGATGGGATGGACGGATATGCATTATCTCCATAGGACCATCCCAGTTTGAAGCTGCTGCAACTGTCCCGTGGTCGGTGCCAAAGCCGATGCTATAGGAATCCCCATTAAATTTATTGCGGCAGAGCTGACCTATATTGTGCTCGCCGCGCGCCGACATTTCAGTTGCCGATGCGTCACCGATATGAGAATTATGTGCCCAGACGATGGCTTTTGCACTTTCTCCATGAAATGCCATAACGTTCAGTAGAGTATCGAACATGTGGCTGTCTCGCAGATTCCAAGAAGCGCGGGAGCCATAATACATCATCCGATAATAACGTTCAGCATTTGCAACCAATTGAGCATTCTGCGAAGCATCTAGAAACCGCTCACCGTCGTGATATGCATATTCCATCTGCTTTTTTTGAAGCTCTTCTAACATGCGTACGACGCCCTGCTCGCAATCGCGATAATCACCACTCAGTGCCGCATGACCATATGCAGCAGGGTCTGCCTCCCAGGGACTGAGGCAACCATAACGCTGCCGTGCGACTATAGCAAGATCGGGATCAATCTCATCGAGATAGTTTATGACAGCACGAGCAGAATTATAAAGACTGTAGAGGTCAAGACCGTAAAAACCCGTCCGGTCATCATATGGCAAGGCGTTATTGTGCTCGTGTAGCCAATCGATGAATTCCCTAACTTCTGCATTACGCCACATCCAAGTCGGGAACCGGGCAAATGCCGTCCATTCAGATGGTTGAGTATCTCGATGCCGCACATAGTGATCAATCCGTGCCGCATCCGGCCAGTCTGCCTCAGCAGCAACAATATTGAAGTTTTTATCTTCTATAAGCCGCTTGGTAATGAGCGCTCGCATTCGATAAAATTCTGACGTGCCATGACTGGCCTCACCAATAAGAACGACACGAGCCTTGCCAATACGCTTTAACAGAGAATCCAACGACGCTTCTTCTAATATAGAAAAAGTTTCAGCGTTATTTGATATGAGAGAGGGTAGTGACTCGCTGGTCCTAGGCCGTGTCTGAATTACGCGCGGTCGCGTAATTTCACCCTCAGATTCTTCAAGCTCCCAGCCTTCCTTGCCAATGAGTGGTACGAAGCGAACATCCGCTAAATCTTCATAATCATACTCATTCTCATCCACACGTGTGATACGTATGAGCTCTTGTGCCTTGGGATCTGTCCCGACTGGGATGACCATTTTGCCACCAATGGCAAGTTGTTTTTTCAGGGTTAATGGAATCTCTGGTGCACCAGCGGAAACGAGGATAGCATCGAAAGGAGACTCTTCTATCCAGCCTATTGTTCCATCAGCATGAAGGACATGAACATTCTCATAGCCTTCATCAATCAGCGTAGAGGCAGCTTTTTCCGCCAGTTGATCGATGCGTTCAATGGTATAAACCTCACCGGCAATCTCGGCCAGAACAGCCGCTGCGTAACCAGATCCGGCGCCGATTTCAAGCACTTTCTCACCGCCCTTCAGAACTAGTGCCTCGATCATATAAGCGACAATGTAGGGTTGTGAAATGGTTTGTCCAGCCGCAATCGGCAATGGCCTGTCCTCATATGCGAGGTTTTGTACGTTTTCAGGCACGAAGGCCTCACGACGCACCTTTCTCATAGCATCTAATACCAGCTTGTCACGAACTCCACGAGCGAGAATCTGCTCTGTAACCATTTCTTCACGTCGTTGTTTTTTCAGATCAGCCATAATTATCTATCTTTCCCAAGATTGATACCATTTCACTTTGTCATTTTCATCTGTTTTTTGTTCTTTACTGAATATATAATACAAAATGCAAACTTTATGCCAGGAATATTTATGTAGTGGTTCTTCTGATCTCTTGGTCGAAATATTAGACTTTTCTGTCTTATGTAAGAAAATATGACAGTATTATCCAGCTGCTTTGAGTAGACAATTTGGAATTGCCGATAGAAAAGAGGATTGAATACCACTCCACTTTATCAACCGGAAGCTATATCACTATAGTAGCCGATTTTGATAATACAACTTTAGGAAGCGATGCTCTAGGCAAAGCTGGTAGAAGAGCCGAACTCGTAGGAACTGAGGTTGCTAGAGAGTTCTTAAAAGAACTTAATTCGAGGGCTTGTCTGGATAAGTATGCGGCTGATCAAATAGTTTCTTTCTCATCTTTAGCAGATGGGGAATCAGAATTTACTGTTTTAGAAATACAAAAGCATAAAACCACTAATATCTGGATTATAAAACATTTTATCGATAGAAATATAATGCTTGATTCTATTGGCACAAAAACTGCAATTAAGATTATATAAGATGTTTAATTTGATTGCTAAGTTGGGTCAAATTTGTCATTGCGGTATATAATTGTAATCAATTAATTTGTTACAATTTAAAACTGTTATTAAATAAGGGGCATTTCGGTGGGATTAAGCAAATCGAGAACCATATTTCCTAAGATGGTGGAACTGAGGAGAATCCTCCACAGCCATCCGGAACTTGCTTTTGAAGAAGTAGAGACGGCTAGTATCGTGATGAAAGAACTCGATAGATTAGGTATTGAATATAGATATGAAGGCAAAGGTAGTGCTGTTATCGGTCGGTTAGACAGCAGTAATACTAGTTTGCCTACCGTGGCACTCCGTGCAGAGATGGATGCCCTTCCTGCCCTAGAAAATACAGGCTTATCTTTCGAATCGGTAGTTCCGGGAAGGATGCATGCCTGTGGACATGATGCCCATATGGCGATGGTCTTGGGCGCAGCTTCGTTGCTTAAGGACCAACCCCCCGAGGGTAATGTTTTGTTTGTGTTCCAGCCAGGGGAAGAACGCGGTGGAGGGGCGAGAGTCGTTTTGAAATCAGGTGTTCTTAAGAATGTCAAAGCAATATTTGCGGGGCACGTGACACATCACTATCGTGTTGGTGAGATTATGATTGCCTCAGGTGTTGTGACAGCTCAATCGGATCGTTTTATCATAAGAATCAAGGGTAAGGGAGGTCATGGAGCCCGTCCACATGAAGCTATAGATGCCATCGTAATAACTGGAATGCTGATTACAACTATCCAAACACTTGTGTCAAGAGAGATTAACCCTCTATACCCTTCAGTAGTAACAATTGGCCGCATAGAGGCAGGTAGTGCCCCTAATATTATAGCGGAGGAGGCCATTCTTGAGGGCACCATTCGGACCACCCTACCTGAAGTTAGAGATCACCTTTATAATGGGTTGAAACGGATGGCCAAAGCTATGGAGAGTTGTCATAATGCTAGACTTGATGTAGAGATCCGAGAAGGGTATCCACCAGTAGTTAATAGCCCCAAGGAAGCTGAAATTGCAAATCGAGCGGCTAAACATATTGTAGGAAAGACAGGGTTAGTTGTCATGGAATACCCGAGCATGGGTTCAGAGGACTTTTCGTATTATCTTCAGCAAATACCGGGTTGTTATGTGCGTTTTGGGGCTCGCATTAAGGAAGATGAATACATTCCTTTACACAGCCCGCATTTTGACATTAACGAAGAAGTACTCAAAGTCGGTGCAGAATACTTCGACCAGATCGTCCGTGAAGCTATTAAGGAGTATGCACAAAATGGAAATGAATGAGTTTAATTGGTCCAGCAAACGCACTATCGGCATGGAGATCGAGTTTCAATTGGTGGACTTCAAAACGCTTGATCTCGCAAATGTCATACTACCGCTAATGGAGCATTATAGTGATAATATCTATATCAAGCCCGAATTTATACAATGTTCGGTGGAGGTGATGTCAAAGATCTGCCAAAACGTACAAGAGCTTGAATGGAATCTCCGATCATTGGTTTGCGATCTCCATAAGCAATGTAAGGATCTCGGTATAAAGCTAAGTGGTGCTGGAACGCATCCTTTTCATAATAATCTTGCTGTCATCACGCCTATACCTAGATATCTTGGAATCGAGAATCGAGTAGGCTATGCTTGCTACAACTACATTACCTTCTCTATGCATGTTCACGTGGGTATGTCATCTGGGGAAGAGATGATAGCTCTCATGAACCGTCTGAGACCTTACATACCAGTACTACTAGCACTTTCAGCCAGTTCTCCTTTTTGGAGAGGCCATGACACCGGTCATGTATCTTATCGCCATAGGGTGCTGGCGCCTGCAAGGACATATGGTCTTCCGCCCCTTTTTAAGAATTGGGAGAAATTCTGCACTTTCTTTAAAGCGGCACGTTATGCCGGAATTTACGATACATTTAGGGATTATCACTGGGACCTAAGGCCAAGGCCAGATTTCGGTACTCTTGAAATCAGAATGATGGACACACAGCCAACTGTTGGGGAAGCGATTTCTCTTGCTGCATTTTCTCAATCTCTTATCGAGTATTTGAAGTTCTACTCTGAGGAGGCTGAAGAAAATCTACTTAGCCCGCTACCGCACTGGATAGAACTAGAAAACCGATACAGGGCTTCTCAGCACGGATTAGATGCAATGTACGTCGAAGATGAAAGCGGAAACAGTCGTCCTATACGCAATATAGTGGAAGACATACTTGCTTCAATAACTGAAATTGCAAGCAGATTAGGAGTTTCTCAGCAACTCACAGGTATTTCCAAAGTTTTATCAAATGGGCCGAGTTACATTCGCCAGCAATATATATACAAGGAAACTGGTTCATATAAAGCTGTTGTTTCATCCGTTTTAGGTGAATTAGAAGCCGAGATAAAAGAAGCATCTCAGATAAGTGCTGGTTTATGACATAATGCCAGTGAATTAATATGAAAAGACTTAGAACATGGGACTTATCTAATAACTTAATTTGAACAAATTAAAATGAAATTTGGTAGAGAAATAAAATGATGTAAGTTCCTGATATTATTGGCGTCCCCGAGAGGATTCGAACCTTTGGTCTCAGAATTAAGAATCCCAATAAATGGCAAATGATTTTAAAAAAGAAAGTGAATCAGATTAACATTTATCGGCAATTAAATTAAATATCAACCTCTATAGTTATTTTCATAAGCAATAGTGTCAAATCAATGATTCTTTATATCATTTTCATTATATCAAACTCTGAAATCTTATTTATAGGTAACGTTCGTATACTCCAGCTAGAGAATTGTCTGCAATAATATTTCTTAAACCATAATCTTGGTTTTTGTTCTGAATCTTCATTAATTTTTTTTTCTGTTCATAGTATCGAGCTTTTATTGATGGACCGTATTGACCATTTTTGTTTACAACTCCACATCGTTGTGCAACTAACTCAAAGGATTCTTTGAGCCCATGCTTCCCTTTAAGTTTCTCAACAAGGACATAGTACATCCAGTATTTCTTGTCAGTAGTTAATTTGTTATTCATATACTTTGCTTCCAGCGTTCCGGCTAGCTCTTTGCAGTAAATTGTTTTTGTAGGGTCAATAGCCGACCATGAGGTAAAATGTCTGAATATAGTCAAGTTAAAAGCTAAAAAACCAGCGCTTGAGATAACCTGTAATATAAGATTATGTATATTGATTTTGCCAGATTCGTTATATCTCCTTATTAAAAAGCTTAAGAACTTATCACAAAGGAGCTCATCAGTGATATCTGCAGACAATAATGAAATATCGCTAATTTTTAGTAAAAGTGATCGATGTTTCTGTGTTGCGGCACACATTACTCTAAATTCAACTCTATGATCCTCTTTCAGTTCCGACAAATTAAAAAGGGCACAAACTGAAAAACAGGGATCAGGTTTATATACCCACTTACATATTATGTCTTTTAAATTCTTTTCAGAAATCCTATCAAAGAGATATTTTCTAACACCCTCCCATCGTTGTTCTTGATTTGTCGATTCAACACAAAGTGTAAGAAAATTTCCCCAATCATCTACAATTGATTCTTCATTTAAAAGCTCTGTTATAGCTTCAGATGTCTCATTCAAGTTCCATCCTAATTTTTTTCCAGACCTATCTTGCTGTATAATTTATGAACTATTAATGAAACCAGATCACAACGTCCGATAATAATCCATTATGTAAACTTAGCATTGTTTCTAATAACCTATAATCATTACATATTTTAATATTCTTATTAAGAACAGATTTTGAATAAATATAAATTCTAATGTTTACAGTCACTTATGAGATAGGGTATGACAATTTTGTCATAGGGTAAAACTTTTGCAGAAATAGCAAAATCGAATGTGACTATATTATAAAAATCAGGCTTCAGGAACATTGTGGTTAAGCGCACGAGATATTTGAACTGTATCAGCATACTGACGCATTCGTACCAGTTTCCCGTCTGTAACATCCCACAAATGAGCAAATGCGCATGGCATATCCTGGCCAGTTTCTTTAGAAGGAGTGTGGTACATGCCTAGTGATATTACTACATCACCTGCATCTATATATTCATATATTTCTAGCGTAAAAGGGTCGAGAAGTGTCCAAACTTTTGAAAAAAAATCATTAATTGCATTATCTACCCCTGAATATCTCCCTCCATATGGCCACCCTTTCATCATTTCTAACTTAATATCTTGATCTAGCACAGTGGGTAGCCTACTAGGTTCACCGCTCATTAATATTTCATAAAATTTCTTAACAGTTTCTACATTGTCATAAGCCATATTATGACCCTCCTAACCACACTGGTATCACATTGTAGAAATTAAGTCAACTTATTTTGATCTAAAACAGTATCATTATTGAGCAATCAAGAAGGAAGGATTTGAACAATAACTTCGCTTAAAGATGGAAGACAAACAACTTCTTTTGGAACAGATATTCTAAGATCAGTAATTGTCCTACCAAAGGAGTCTTTAAGAACAGAGGGGTAATTCTCCTCAGATAATGTATTAAGATTCGTGAACATGTTAAATATCAACCACAATATTTTTTTTAGGTTTGGAAACACATATGAGTAAACAGCCTTCTTCAGGAGGGTCAAGCGGCTCCTCAACATATTCTACTTCCCCATCTTCAAGTCTGCACATGCATGTATGGCATATACCTGAGCGACAGCTGTAATCAGGTGTTAACCCACTTGCCTCTGCCAGGTCCAAGATACTTTCAAATGATGGATTCCAGTTTGTTTTGACTCCAGACTTGGAAAATTCTACCTCAATCTCACCTGAGCAGTCTGTTGCTTCCACTGCGCGTTTGGGCGTAGAAACCTTAGCTCTGTCTTTTAGTAAAGAGGCTGGACCGAAAAACTCATAGTTAATACAATATTCAGGTACCTCCCACTCAAGCAGTCCGTTAAAAAGTGATTTCATGAATGGTGTAGGTCCGCAGAGATAAAATTCAGCTTCGTTTCCAGGAAGCATTTTTTTTAATAGCTCTATGTCTACGTACCCCTTACTGTCATAGTCCCGGCCCTCGAGATCTTGTTTTAGAGGCTGGCTGTATGCTACGTGAATGTGAACGTTGTCATTTTGCTGCGCTACCTTACGTATATGATCACCCATAGCATGTTCAAGGCTATTCCGAGTACCATGAATAAACCATACTTCTTGGTTAGTTCCGGATTCGACGATTGAATTCATTATGCTAATTAAGGGGGTAAGACCAACACCAGCACTCAACAAAACTATCGGATTATCACCTTTTGAATCGAGGAAGAATTTACCTCTGGGTGCTTTTGCCAGCAATTTCGTTCCGGGCTCTACTTCATCATGGAAATAATTAGAAGAAACACCAGGATATAAGTCCGGACGGTCAGGCGGGGCCGGCTCTCGTTTAATTGTTAGTCTATAATAATCCTTATCGGGGCTGTCTGAGATTGAGTAAGTTCTAACAACCGGCTTATATTGGCCGGGTATATCAAGCTTTAAAGGAAGAAACTGGCCGGGCAGAAATGTAGGTAAGGGTTCTCTGCCTTTTGGCACTAAATAGAATGAAGTAATAGTCTGACTTTCTGGTACTTTTTCACTTACTATCAAGCTGATGTATTTATCGTTTAATTCTTCTGATAGCTTTGATTTGGCAAGACGATCTTCAAATGAGTTTTTCCAACCTGGAGATAACGCCTTTATTTTGATAGCTTTCTCTATTGCATTAAAATCATCCTTGTTGAAGTACAACAGACCATTAACATCATTAATAGTCATCTTTTGTGGATCTTCAGATATTTTTTCTATAATGTCACCAGCTCCTACTTCACCTTCTTTTACAACTCGAAAATAAAAACCAAGGCGACCACTTGAAAGGATTTGATTATAAAAACCCTCTACTCCCACCTTGATGGCCAATTTGTAACATGGAACACGTGGTTGTGTTACTTCAAACAATGCAGTACCGATTTTAAATCTATCACCGACATGAATTTCATCATCCGACATGCCCTCTACCGTAAAATTTTCACCAAACTGTCCATATTCAAAATCATCTCTATTTAGCTCCTTTTCCCAGTAAGCATAGTTATCATAGGAATAGACGTAAACTGCTCTAAACTTACCTCCATGAGCTAAGAGATCAGCTTGACCATCGCCTTCAATATTAAGTGTATTTACTTTTACTCTGCCTATTACTGGCTCCTTAAATATGCCAGAAGAAATTTTCTTCCCTTGGTGAATAATTTCTTTGGGGAGAGAGATATTTACTGAAAGCAAACGGCCCATAATTATCACATTAACACATACCGGTTGATAATAGTAGTATGCTTAATTTCGCTCCTTTCTTATAAAAAATTTATCAAAACCATACTCATAATTTTATTCAATCTATTCATAACTGGAACTTCTTAATACCGGATTAAAAGGTGAATAGTCGTAGAACTGCCATTTAGGTGGAACTGCTTCGAGAGCATATTTAACAGAACATATATCGAATTCTATAATACGTTCGGCTCCTGCAAACTCCTCTACTCGGTCGTCATCCCAGATTATATTTGCTTCACCTGTAAGCTGTATGGTGCTCCCATTTTGAAAATCTATGAACAAAAGACTAGTTCCTGGATTTACTGACATGT
>Ga0209633_10004687_pt1 | contig 12232 bp, 14 predicted proteins | sample Cruoilmetagenom1_FD_187290 | JGI IMG/M metagenome (GOLD analysis project Ga0209633, IMG submission 187290) | Oil polluted marine microbial communities from Coal Oil Point, Santa Barbara, California, USA - Sample 1 (SPAdes) (version 2) | ecosystem: Environmental > Aquatic > Marine > Oil seeps ... | reverse complement strand
TTATTTAACGTTAATTAAGTCTATGAATGGGCGCAATTAATGTTAATTAAGTCTATGAATGGACGCAATTTACAAAATAAATGTTGTTTTTCAAAATTTTTAACTAAGAATGGATTAGCTGAATAGACGTTTTTATCAAATTCTATTTAAAATCTCTGCACCTCTTTTTAAAGTCTCTTCGTTTTTTGAAAAACAAAACCTTAGTGTTTTGTTCTGCAACCTAGAATTATAAAAAACTGAAATTGGTATAGATGCAATTTTCTTTTCAATGGTTAATCTATCGGCAAAATCTATATCACTCTCATCACTAATATTTTGATAGTTCAATAATTGAAAGTAAGTCCCTTTTGAAGGTATAACACTAAATCTAGAACATTTAATTGCATCTAAAAAGAAGTCTCGTTTGGCTTGATAAAAATCCGGTAATTGTAAATAATTATCTGGTGATTTAATATAAGTTGCCAAAGCTTTTTGCATAGGGTGATTTACGGAAAACACATTAAACTGGTGTGTTTTTCTAAACTCTACCATCAATTCTGCAGGAGCTAGGCAGTAACCCATTTTCCAACCAGTAGCATGAAAAGTTTTTCCAAAACTCGCCACTATAAAACTTCGTTCCGCCAAGCCTGGAAACTTAGCTACACTTTGATGTTTTTCATTGTCAAATATAATATGTTCATAAACTTCATCGCTTAAAACAATAATGTTTGTGTTTTTAACTAATCCTTCCAAAGTTTTCATATCAAATTCAGACAAAACTGTTCCCGATGGATTGTGAGGAGTATTAATGATAATCATTTTCGTTCTATCAGATATTCCTTCTTTAACCTTTTTCCAATCCACTTTAAATTCAGGTGCCTGCAATTCAATCTCTATTGATTTGCCTCCATTTAATTTTATTGTCGGATCATAACAATCATAAGCTGGAGCAAAAATAATCACCTCATCATCTTTTTGAACAAATGCTGAGATGATCGTATAAATTGCCTGAGTGGCTCCTGCTGTAATGGTAATTTCACTTTCGGGGTGATAAGATGTTCCGTATAAATTTTCAACTTTCTTAACTATTTCTTCTCTCAATTCTAATATTCCTGGCATAGGAGCATATTGATTGTATCCACTTTTTAATGCATTTGTAACTAGGTGTACCAATTCTTTAGAGACAGGAAAATCGGGATAACCTTGTGATAAATTAATTGCACTTTCTTTATTCGCTAAAGCACTCATTTTTGCAAAAATACTGGTAGCGGCTGAGGGTAGTTTTGAGTTTATTTGATGAAGAAAAGTAGGCATATTTATATATTTTTAAAAGACCTAAGTTACGATTATAATACAAAAAAAGCCGTCAACAAAAGTTGACGGCTTCAATAATTAAATTTTAAGATATTAAATACTTGCTTTTAAGTATTCTCTATTCATTCTTGCAATATTATCTAATGATATTCCTTTTGGGCATTCAACTTCACATGCTCCTGTATTGGTACAGTTACCAAATCCTTCATCATCCATTTGTTTAACCATATTTAAAACTCTGTCTGTTGCTTCAACCTGGCCTTGAGGTAATAAAGCAAATTGGGATACTTTAGCAGAAACAAATAACATCGCTGAAGAATTTTTACAACTTGCCACACAAGCACCACAACCAATACAAGCTGCAGCATCCATAGATAAGTCGGCATTGTGTTTTGAAATAGGTGTTGCATTAGCATCTTGAGTGTTTCCAGAGGTATTTACTGATATAAATCCTCCAGCTTGTTGAATACGTTCAAAAGCCATTCTATCAACAACCAAATCTTTTATTACAGGAAATGCTCTTGATCTAAATGGTTCAATAAAAATAGTATCACCATCATTAAACATACGCATATGCAACTGGCATGTTGTTATGTTTCTATCAGGTCCATGCGCTTCCCCATTAATATATAGCGAACACATACCACAAATACCTTCACGACAATCATGATCAAATGCAACTGGTTCTTCTCCTGTATTAACTAGCTGTTCGTTTAAAACATCCATCATTTCTAAAAAGGACATATGTTCTGAAATCTCAGTTACTTTATATTCAACTAACTTTCCTTTATCTTTGGCGTTTTTTTGTCGCCATATTTTTAAGGTTAAATTCATAACTGTTAAGGTTTTAGTGATTTGCGAAAAGCGAAAAGGGTTAAATCTTTTCTTCTAGTTTTTTTATTAATGAATTTAGCATTTTACTAATTTCAATGATTAAATTTTCAATGTCTTCGCTATCATTTATATATTTTAATTCTTTTGTTATTAATATTTGTGTTTCTCATTCAAATAAAGAACCTCTAGAAATTCTTAAAAACTGAATGTAATTTTTTCGGGATAATCTACCCCATCCTTCAGCTATATTTGAAGGAATTGAAACTGAAGCCCTTCTCATTTGACTTGTTAATCCAAATTGCTCACTAGATGGGAAATGCTCAGTAATTTTATAAAGTTCCTTCACTAAAGTCATTGATTTTTGCCAAACAATTAATTCCTTATATGATTTGATAGAGCTCATTTTCTCTTCGCTATTCCCTTTTCGCTAACTATTTATAAGAACGTTGTTTTAGTTCAATATCTTTAAACTCAAGTTCTTCTTTGTGTAAAATGGCATCTGCCGGTTCTCCTTTGTATTCCCAAGCAGAAACATAAGCATAATCTTTGTCATTACGTTTTGCTTCTCCTTTTTGTAAACCATCTAGCTCAACAGATTCTTCACGAAAATGACCTCCGCAAGATTCATTTCTGTTCAATGCGTCTTTCGCAAACAGTTCACCTAATTCTAAGAAATCTGCAACCCTTCCTGCTTTTTCTAATTCAGGATTCATTTCATTTGCTTCTCCTGGAACTTTTACTTCTTTCCAAAATTCTTCACGAATAGCTTTTATTTCATCCATTGCTTCTTTTAAACCCTTTTCATTACGTGCCATTCCAACTTTTTCCCACATTACTTTACCAAGTTTTTTGTGAAAATAGTCTACTGATTTTGATCCTTTATTATTGATAAAGAAATCTATTCTATCTTTTACTTCTTTTTCAACAGCATCAAATTCTGGTGTATCTGTTGGTATCTTTCCTGTACGAATATCGTTTGATAAATAATTACCAATAGTATATGGTAAAACAAAATAACCATCCGCTAAGCCTTGCATTAATGCTGAAGCTCCTAAACGATTCGCCCCATGATCAGAGAAATTGGCCTCTCCAATACAATATAAACCTTCAACGGTAGTCATTAAATTATAATCTACCCATACACCTCCCATAGTATAATGGGTTGCCGGATAAATCATCATAGGCGTTACATATGGATTTTCATCAACAATCTTTTCATACATCTGAAAAAGATTTCCATACTTTTCTTCAATAATTTTTGTGCCTAGTTCTGTAATTTTTTCTTTAGAAGCATTATCCATACTATGGATTTTTGCTTGCTCTTTTCCATAGCGCTCAATTGCAGCTGCAAAATCTAAATACACAGCTTCTCCTGTAGCATTTACACCAAAACCAGCATCACAACGTTCTTTTGCTGCTCTTGAAGCCACATCACGAGGAACTAAATTTCCAAATGCAGGATAACGACGTTCTAAGTAATAATCTCTATCAGATTCGGCTATTTGAGTTGGTTTTAATTTACCTTGTTGAATTGCTTTTGCGTCTTCTATTTTTGCAGGAACCCAAATTCTACCATCGTTACGCAATGATTCACTCATCAATGTTAATTTTGATTGGTAATCACCACTACGAGGAATACAAGTTGGGTGAATTTGTGTATAACATGGATTTGCAAAATAGGCTCCTTTTTTATGTATTTTCCAGGCTGCTGTAGCATTAGATCCCATGGCATTGGTAGATAAGAAATAAACATTACCATAACCTCCTGTTGCAATTACAACAGCATGTGCCGAATGGCGCTCAATTTCACCTGTAATTAAATTACGAGCAATAATACCACGAGCTTTACCATCAACTTTTACAACGTCTAACATTTCGTGGCGATTGAACATTTCAATTTTACCACGAGCAATTTGACGATTCATTGCAGAGTAAGCTCCTAAAAGTAATTGCTGTCCGGTTTGTCCTTTTGCGTAAAAAGTACGAGAAACCAATACGCCACCAAAAGAACGATTATCTAACAATCCGCCATAATCTCTTGCAAAAGGAACTCCTTGGGCAACACATTGATCAATAATATTAGAAGAAACTTCCGCCAAACGATATACGTTTGCTTCTCGTGAACGGTAGTCGCCTCCCTTTACTGTATCATAAAATAATCGATAATTTGAATCGCCATCACCCATATAATTTTTAGCTGCATTAATTCCGCCTTGAGCGGCAATTGAATGAGCTCTACGAGGAGAGTCTTGATAAGCAAATGCTTTTACGTTATAACCTAATTCTGCTAAAGTTGCAGCAGCAGATCCTCCTGCTAAACCTGTACCAACAACTATAATATCAATATTACGTTTATTGGCTGGGTTTACTAAATCAATTTTATCTTTATAAGTAGTCCATTTATCTTTAATTGGACCTTTTGGTGTTTTTGAATCTAATGCCATAATTATTTGTTATTAAGCAAAGTAAAAGTAAATTGCAATAATTGAAAAACCTAAAGCGATAAAATAGCTAAAGACCATTCCTACATTTTTTACACATTTTAAATATTTTGGGGCTCTTGCTCCAACGCTTGTAAAAGCGGATTGAAATCCGTGACTTAAATGTATTCCTAATAATATAAAGGCAATAACATAAATTAACACGTAAATTGGATTTTTAAATAGTTCGGTTACTAACTGATAATCATCGTGAACTTCGCCAAATTTAATTTTTACAAAAAAATCTTTCAAGTGTAAAATTAAAAATAGTAAAACAAGAATACCTGTTACGATCATATTCCTAGAAGCCCACCCAGAATTTGCTGCTGCATTATTCTTAGCGTATTTAATTGGTCGAGATGCTCTATTTTTTAATTCTAGTCTTATTCCCATTGCAATATGGAAAATAAAACCAGCAGCTAAAACATATTGCATTACTTGAATTAAGGGATTGGTTGCCATAAAATGTGATGCTGCATTGAAAGTGTCAGCACCAATAAATAAGGTTAAATTGATTCCTAAATGAACTAGTAAAAAAGTAATTAAGAATAAGCCGCTTAATGACATTACGACTTTTCTACCTAAGGATGATGTTGTTAATCCACTCATTTTTCAATTGGTTTTTTTTAAGCGTTACAAATATAAAAATTGCTTCTATCTTTTTATTTAATAACTGTTTCATTTTTCTAATTTAGATTAATTATAAATAGTAATTGCTGTTACAATCTGATAAATATCATGCTAGGTGGTTTATTACCCTTATATCTTTGTGAAGTTAATTATAAATCTAGCCTTATGGCAATTAAAAAAGGACTATTCAAAACATCGGTTGGGCGAAAAAATTTAATGGCAGTTACCGGCCTGTTTATTATTTTTTTCTTAATAATTCATCTTGTTGGAAATTTGATTTTAATTATTCCTGATTCTTTTTTCCCAATTGAGTTTTGGAATAATGTAGCCAATCAGCATGATATGTACAATGCTTATTCACATTTTCTGGTACATTTTTGGCCAATCACTGTTGTTGCATGGGTATTATATGCTGCAATATTGGTTCATGCAATAGATGCATTACTTATCACATTGCATAATAACAAGACCAAAGGAGAAAAATATCTGGTTACTGATAATTCTTCTAGCTCATGGATATCGCGAAATATGGGACTTTTAGGAATTGCAATTGGTGCATTTATTATCATGCATATGGCTCAGTTTTGGTTGCAATATAAAGTGTTAAAAATCGAGCACGATCTTTATAATTTAGTTGTGGAAACATTCAAAGTTTGGTGGATGGTAGTTCTTTATGAAATTGGTATCATTGCCTTTGGATTACACATCATTCACGGTATTGAAAGTGCACATCGTTCTTTGGGACTTTACCCTGAAAAATCTATGAATGTAATCAAAGTTATTGCATTATGGTTCTCATTGATTATGGCTGTGTTATATGCAATCATCCCAATTATTCTTTACTTCAAATAAAAACTATTATGGCTCTTAACGCAAAAATTCCGGAAGGACCTTTAAAAGATAAATGGCAAAATTATCTGGATAATACCAATATCGTAAATCCTGCAAATCGTAAAAAAATTGACGTTATTGTTGTAGGTGGCGGATTAGCTGGTGGTGGTGCGGCTGCATCATTGGCTGAATTAGGATATAATGTAAAAACTTTCTTTTTTCAAGATTCTGCCCGTCGCTCACATTCTGTAGCGGCTCAAGGGGGTGTAAATGCCGCCAAGAATTACAAAAATGATGGTGACACCATTTACAGAATGTTCTATGATACTGTAAAAGGTGGTGATTATAGATCACGTGAAGCAAATGTTTACCGTATGGCACAATGCTCGGTTGACCTGATCGATCACATGACAGCGCAAGGAGTGCCATTTGGTAGAGAATATAGTGGTTATCTAAGTAATCGTTCATTTGGTGGAGTTTTGGTTTCCAGAACATTCTATGCCCGTGGTCAAACCGGACAACAATTATTACTAGCTACTTACCAGGCAATGATGAAGCAGGTTAAAAAAGGAACTTTAACGCAATACAGTCGTCATGAAATTCAGGATATTGTTGTAGTTGATGGTAAAGCTAGAGGAGTAATAGTAAGGGATCTTGTTACTGGTAAAATTGAAAGACATTCAGCTCATGCTGTAGTGTTGGGAACCGGTGGATTTGGAAAGATCTTTTATCTTTCAACTTTAGCAATGAATTCAAATGGATCTGCGACATGGCGTGCGCATAAAAAAGGTGCGTATTTTGCAAATCCTTCATGGACACAAATTCATCCAACAGCATTACCACAGGCTGGAGAGCATCAATCAAAATTGACTTTAATGTCTGAATCTTTGCGTAATGATGGTAGAATTTGGGTACCAAAAAACAAAGATGAAAAGCGAGAACCTGGAGATATTCCTGATGAAGATAGAGATTATTACTTAGAGCGTCGTTATCCTGCTTTTGGAAATCTTGTTCCTCGTGATGTTGCATCTCGAGCTGCTAAAGAAAGAATGGATGCCGGTCATGGTGTAGGTCCTTTAAAAAATGCGGTTTACCTTGATTTTAAAACTGCTATTGACAGATTAGGAGTAGATACAATTAAAGAGCGTTATGGCAACCTTTTTACTATGTACCGAAAGATTACAAATATTGATGCTTATAAAGAACCTATGAAGATAGCCCCATCAGCACATTTCTCTATGGGAGGTTTATGGGTTGATTATGAATTGCAAACTTCAATACCCGGATTGTATGCAGTTGGGGAAGCAAATTTTGCAGACCATGGAGCAAATCGTTTAGGAGCAAATTCACTTTTACAGGCTTCCGTTGATGGTAACTTTATTTTACCAAATACCATATCAAATTATTTATCCAATGAAATTCGTACAGGTAAAATCTCAACAGATACACCTGAATTTGAGAAGGCAGAAAAAGAAGTAAAAGCACAATTAGATAAAATTCTTGCCGTCAAAGGGAATATGCCAGTTGACAAAATTCACCGTAGATTAGGGCGGGTAATGTTTAAAGAAGTTGCCATGTCAAGAAATGAAAAAGGTTTGAAATGGGCAATCGAAGAGATTAGAAAACTTCGTGATGAATTCTGGACAAATGTTGCAGTAGCAGGTGATGGTGAAGGAATGAATTCAGAATTGGAAAAAGCCGGCAGGCTGGCAGATTATTTAGAAATTGCCGAATTGATGGCTGTGGATGCTTTAAGCAGGAACGAAAGCTGTGGTGCTCACTTCCGTGAAGAATACCAAACAGAAGATGGCGAAGCAGTTCGTGATGATAAAAACTATATGTACTCAGCCGCATGGGAATGGGTTCACGGAAAAGACTGGAAATTACATAAAGAACAATTGGAATTTAAAGATATAGAAGTTAAAACAAGAAGTTATAAATAGTATTGAGATATTAGTAGTGAGTGTTTAGAATACTCACTACCAAATACTCTTTACTCAATACTAAAAAACATGAATATAACATTAAAAATTTGGCGACAAGACAATGCCAATGAAAAAGGAAAATTAGTACAGTATAAATTATCTGATATTAGTGAGGATATGTCCTTTTTGGAAATGCTGGATGTTTTAAACGAGCAACTTGCTGTTAAAGGAGAGAGAGCTGTTGAATTTGATCATGATTGTAGAGAAGGCATTTGTGGCCAGTGCTCTTTAGTGATTAACGGTAAAGCACATGGCCCAGAAGAACATTTCACAACCTGTCAAACACATATGCGCTCATTTGATGATGGTGATGTTCTTACCATTGAACCTTTTCGGGCTAATTCATTTCCTGTAATAAGAGATTTAAAAGTTGATAGAACTTCTATGGATCGTATTATTCAGGCTGGGGGATATATTTCTTCTTTTACAGGAATGGCTCCAGAGGCAAATTCAATTCCAATTCATCATGAAATAGCTGAAAGTGCATTTGATAGCGCTGCCTGCATAGGCTGTGGTGCTTGTGTTGCAACCTGTAAAAATTCATCTGCGGCCCTATTTGTTTCTGCAAAAGTAGCGCACTTAGCAAAACTTCCTCAAGGAAAAGTTGAAAGAGCTGAGCGCGTTGTTTTTATGGTCAATGCACATGATGATGAAGGATTTGGTAGTTGTACACATACCGGTGCTTGTGCCATGATTTGCCCTCAAGAAGTGCAACTATTAGATATTGCTCGTATGAACTATGAGTATAATAGAGCGACAAGTTTAGTAAAGTAAAAATCATTATCAAAAACAGTTCTTAACATATACGATATAACTTCTATTTTTTGGGTACAATCCTTTTCTAAATAACAATTTAGATTTATTATATTTACCCAAACACAAATTAAAAGTTAATGTCAAATAGCACGAAGCATACTTTGGATCCTAACAAATGGATTGATCTTTATGCTGATTACTTATTCAATTATACTGTTACCAGAGTTGATAATTCTGATTTGGCAAAAGACTTGGTTCAAGAAACCTTTTTATCAGGAATTAAAGGAAAAGATAATTTTAGAGGTCAGGCTTCTGAAAGAACTTGGTTAGTTTCTATTTTAAAACGAAAAATAATTGACCACTATAGAAAGATCAACTCAGTTAAAGGAAAAAAAGAAGTGAGAATGAGTTTTTTTTCTGACGGAGATAGAAAAGGGAGTTGGTTAGAAGAGGCGGTTCCTCAAACATGGGGAAATGAAGCAGAAAAAAATATTGAAAACACCGAACTAAAAAGCGCCCTAAATAAATGTATTGAAAATTTACCCGAAAAATATAGAATGGTTTTTTTATTAAAAACTGTTCAAAATTTTGAAACAGAAGCTATTTGTAATGAATTAGATATTACCTCGTCGAATTTATGGGTAATTATTCATAGGGCTAGGGTTCAACTGAGAAAATGTATGGAAGAAAATTGGTTTAAAAATTGATGATTTATGAGTAAAAAATTAATGATTAGTTGCGATGAGGCTACTGCAATTTGTGATAAAAATCAATATGGAGAAGCTTCAAATTGGGATAAATTAAAATTAAATTTTCATTTACTCCTTTGTAAGCATTGCGCAACATACTCAAAACAAAATAACGCTATTACAAAAATGCTAGGAAAGTATTTAGATACTTGCGATGGTTCAAAACATTTAACATTAGAAGAAAAAAAAGAATTGGAGAAAAAACTAAATGAAAAAATTAATTAGAAATTATAGTATTTATATTTGTAAGCAGAACTAACGTTCTGCTTTTTTTATTTTTAAAACTATATTTCGTGGATTTTCTGTCAAAAAAAATTGAACAATACGTTATAAATCACTCACAAAGTGAACCAAAACTATTACAAGAACTAAATAAAGAAACTTGGCAAAAAGCATTAGTTCCTCGTATGTTGAGTGGTCATTTTCAAGGGAGGGTTTTGTCAATGCTATCAAAATTAATTCAACCAAAAAGTGTCCTAGAAATAGGAACCTATACCGGTTACTCTGCTTTATGCTTAGCTGAAGGATTACAAAAAAATGGAGAATTACACACCATAGATCGCAATGAAGAATTGCGAGATTTACAACATAAATATATCAATGCATCTACATATAAAAATCAAATAAAAACCTATATTGGAGAAGCATTAGATGTTATACCGAACATTAATGAAAATTTTGATTTGGTTTTTATTGATGCAGATAAAGAAAATTATATCAACTATTTTCATGCAATAATTGATAAAATGAAAACAGGTGGGGTTATTTTATCTGATAATGTTTTGTGGAGTGGCAAGGTGACCGAAATACCAAATCCAAAGGATAAAGATACTATTGCTATAATCGAGTATAATACGCTATTAAAAAATGACCCTAGAATAGAAACTGTTTTATTACCGATTCGTGACGGATTAACCATAAGTAGAGTAAAATAAAGAAGAATGGAAAAATTAAGTAAGTTTTTAGAATATGAAATTTTTGAGGTAGGAGAATATAGCATAGAGGTGCATACTCTATTAAGTGTTGCTGTAATATTTTTAGTTACAAAATTTATTATTTGGCTAATCAAAAAAGCACTGTTAGGAAAGAAGAAGTTAGATCTTTTTGATAAAAAAAATATTTCTGGTCTTTTTCAAATTATTAAATACATTATTTGGGTTATTTCTATTTCTCTAATTTTTGAAACCATTGGAATAAAAGTAACGGTTCTTTTGGCTGGTTCTGCTGCTTTGTTGGTTGGTGTAGGGCTAGGCTTACAACAAACTTTTAATGATTTTATTTCGGGCATTATTTTATTAATTGAAGGTTCTACAAAGGTTGGTGATGTTTTAGAAATAGATGGTGAAGTTATAAAAATAGAAGAAATTGGATTGCGTACTTCAACAGGTTTATCGAGAAATGAAATTGTAATGATAATTCCAAACCATTTAATAACCACTAATAAGGTTATTAACTGGAGCCATCAAACCAAAAAAACTCGTTTTAGTATTGAAGTTGGTGTGGCTTATGGAAGCGATATCGATAAGGTTATTAAGTCATTAAAATACAGTGTTAATGAACATAGAGATGTAATCGATAAAAAGTCTATTGAACCCAGATTTGTAAATTTTGGAAATTCTTCTCTAGACTTTGAAGTGCTTTTTTTTAGTAAAAATGTTTTTGGCATTGAAAAAACAAAAAGTGATATTCGTAAAACAATCTATAAAGATTTTGCTAAAAATGATATTGCCATTCCATTTCCACAAATGGATGTTTATTTAAAAAAGTGACAAAGGCTTCTACGGCTTATTTAATGTACGTTTTGAAAAAAATAGTTATCACGTTTCTTGGTTAGAGTTACTATTCCATAAAGCGATTGTTGATGCAGTAAAAAATATAATTAAAATTAAGTTTAAGTATCCTCCAATAATAATAGTTTTTAGATTTCCTGATAAAAGTTTTGCTATGAATCCTTGTAAAAGAAATGGGATTAGTGGGAAACAAATAATCATCCATCGAGGGTAAAGGGTTTTTCTTTTCCAGACCTGACTAATAAACACAAAAGACAGAATTGCGAATATTGGATATACAAATAATCTTAGTATTTGGTTCGTCTTGGAGGCAAGAGCTGTTGCCGTTTCTAAATCCAATTGATTTTGGATAGATAGTTTGGCTGTTGTGGCAATTGCAAGGTATGCTGCATGGATAACTCCATAAGAAATTAATATTGCTGCAAAACTAATTATAACTGTATTTCTTATAGTTGCAGTGGTTGGCTTGAACGAATAATAAACTTGACCCAACCCAAGCATATAAAACCATGTAGCAATTAAGGCAGATACACCGCTAATAATTATTCTTAAATCAGAGGCGTTTCCCATATTCTCTAACAAATTAACATTGTCTTTATCATAATAAAACAACATATCACCTGCAAACAATATTACACCTCCAAGTATACCAAAAACTCCCATTAATCTAAGCCAAAATTGATCAATTTTCATAATAGTATAATTATTTTTAAAAATTCAGAGGGTGTATATAAAATAGTTAGTTGAACTAATCCTTTTATTTAATTTTTAACAAAAAATAATTGCGCTTACCTCTTTGTAGAAGTATGAATTTATCGGCAATAAGGTCTTCTATTTTAATAATAAAGTCCTCTTTAACTTTTTCTTTATTCACAGAAATAGAA
>Ga0209633_10004686_pt1 | contig 12234 bp, 10 predicted proteins | sample Cruoilmetagenom1_FD_187290 | JGI IMG/M metagenome (GOLD analysis project Ga0209633, IMG submission 187290) | Oil polluted marine microbial communities from Coal Oil Point, Santa Barbara, California, USA - Sample 1 (SPAdes) (version 2) | ecosystem: Environmental > Aquatic > Marine > Oil seeps ... | reverse complement strand
GATGTGGGAAGCGCTCGCCGCCGGGCGTAGCGGTATCGCCCCCAGCGATCGTCAAGATTTTGACGGCCTTCAGATCAAGAATATCGCGGCGGTCGAGGACTTCGATCCGGACGCTCTGTTCGACCCCAAAGAACTGCCGATCCTGGATCGCTACACGCAATTCGCGCTGGTCGCGGCGCGCGAGGCCGTAGGCCAGTCGGGTCTTGAATTTTCCGCCGAGCTCGGTGCGCGCACGGCCGTTATCACCGGCGCGGGCTCAGGTGGGATGACCACCATCGATGCCGCCTACAAGCGGCTCTACCAGGACGGCAAGCTGCGGGTCTTCCCGCTGACCGTCCCCCGCCTCATGGTCAGCGCCGCATCGAGCCACGTGACCATGGCGTTCGGTATCCGCGGGCCCGCCTACACCATCTCGAGCGCCTGCTCGTCGGCCAACCACGCCATCGGCGAGGCCTTCAACATGATCCGCTACGGCCGGGTCGAGGCCGCGGTCACCGGCGGTGCGGAGGCCTGCCTTGCGCGCGGCACGATGGGGGCCTGGCAGTCGCTGCGCGTGATGTCGACCGACACCTGCCGGCCGTTCTGCATCGACCGAAAGGGGATGGTGCTGGGCGAGGGGGCGGGCATGTTCGTGCTCGAAACGCTCGAAGGCGCGCAAGCGCGCGGCGCCGATATCCTGGCCGAGATCGTCGGTTTCGGCATGACCTCCGATGCCGGCGACATTGTCCAGCCTTCGCTCGACGGCGTGTGCGGCGCGATCTCCGCCGCGCTCGATGATGCGGAACTCGCACCCGACGCCGTCGACTACGTGAATGCGCACGGCACTGGCACCGACATCAATGACGTCGTCGAGACCGCAGCGCTTCATCAGGTGCTGGGCGAGCACGCCAAGGCGGTTGCGATCTCGTCGACCAAATCGATGCATGGACATGCGCTCGGTGCCGCGGGCGCGCTCGAGCTCGCGGCAACATTGAAGGCGATCGAGCACCAGACCGCTCCACCGACCGCGAACTTCACCCAAGCCGATCCCAAATGCGACCTTGACTACGTTCCCAATACAGCCCGCGAGATACGGATCGATGCGGCATTGTCGAATTCGTTTGCCTTCGGTGGGCTGAACGCCGTATTGGCGATCAAGCGCGTGAACTGACGCGGCCACCCGGCCGCCGCTTTCGCCGCACCTCGTTCATTTGGGCCTTGGACCGCGAATGATGAGCGCCGTGCCGACTAGGCCGACCGGGATCGCGGCGGCCAATGAGGCGGATTTCGTCGAGCGCCGCGTCGTCCGGCTGAACCTGATCGGATTTGCTGCGTATTGTTTGTTCGTCTTGCTGGCGAAGTGGTTCGGATTTTCCGCCGCCATCTTCGATCATGCCAAGGAAATCTATCACGCCCAGGAACTGCGCTGGGTCTATGACGGCGCGAATCCGCCGCTCTATACCTGGCTGCTTTACGGTTTTCAGCATGTCTTCGGCGTCCGTCTCGCGACCGTCCTGATCCTCAATCAGCTATTGCTGTTTCTGATCTTCGCGTCGAGCTTCGTGCTCGCCCGGCGCGTGCTTGGCTCGCCGGTTCTGGCGGCGCTCGCCGCCTGGTCGCTGATGCTGGTCGGCCAGTACCACAAGTTCCTCTATACGATGTCGCATTCGCTCCTCGTGGCGATCTTTTGCCCTTTGCTACTTTGGCTGTTGTTGCGCATCGCGGCCGAGCGACGGCTCGGCGACTACGCCGCGATGGGTGCTGTGCTGGCCCTGGGGCTGCTCTCGAAATTTCTGTTCCTGGCCGCGTTCGCGGCCGCGGTCATCGCGGCGTTGTGCGTCCGCGCGACGCGGCCGGGGGTGCTCAATCCGAAATTCGCCCTGAGCCTTGCCATAGCCGCGGCCATTTTCGTGCCGTTCGTGGTCGCCAGCAAGGAACAGTGGTCGCGGCTGACCAGCATCCTCCGGTCACGCATGGGCGCGGACCGGGCGGAGAGTTATTTGGCGGGCCTTGGCGATGGTATTGGGAGTTTTTCCGGCAGCGTCGCCGAATACGGCGTCGTGCTTGCGGTGACCGCAACTTTGGCAATCGTGCTGCCGATCGGCGCCCGCGAGCTTCTCCGCGCGGGGAAGGTCATGCCCCGGTCGAACGCGGACAGTATCCGATTTGCCGGCTATGTGGTGCTCGCCGGAATGGCGTTGATATTGGCCGCGGTTCTTGTCGCCGACGTCAGCATCGTCAAGCCGCGTTTCGTTCACGTCTTCCTTTTCCCGCTGCCGGTCCTGGCGGTGGCCTTGGTCGCGTCGCTGCGGCCCGGCGGCCTTGCCCTGCGACGCTACGGTGTGTTGCTGGGAGTAATCAGCGCTGGGATCCTCGCGGTGCGGGTGATCAACATGACCCCCGTCTGCATTGGCCGCTGCGAGGATCTCGTGCCGTTCGACGGTCTGGCAAATCAGCTCACCGCGGCGGGGTTCGAGAAGGGCACGATCTTCGCGCACGGCGTCCGCCTGGGTGGGAACTTGGTCCTGCGGTTCCCGGCTTCGCGGGTCGATGTCGCGGTCGACCCATTCGTGCCGGTACGCCCGCCAGCCGGGCGGCGCGGCCAATGCCTCATCATCTGGGAACGAGGAGATGTGCGAGGCGGCGGTATCCCGACGACGCTGACCGAGGCTGCCGGGATCCCAGCGGAGCGCGCCAGGGTGAGCGTGCGCTCGATAACACGCGGTTGGCGTTGGCACGGCGTTGCGGTCGTCGATCCGGCAGGTGCCTGGCGTCCCCGCCGGACGACTTGGCGGTACATATTGATCCCGGAGGGAACGCCAAGCTGCCGTTGAGCCGGCTCACTCCTCGATCACGGCGACGGCGCGGGTCCAGCCGGCCGAGGCGCCTTTGATCTTGACCGGCAGGCATATGATCTCGAACCCGTCCGCCGGCAGCACTTCCAGATTGTGCAGCTTCTCCAGATGGCAGTAGCCGATCTCGCGGCCGGCCTTGTGGCCTTCCCAGATGATCGAGGGGTCGTGGTCGGCGTTCCACTTCTCTGCCGTGTAGGTGAATGGCGCGTCCCATGACCAGGCGTCCGTTCCGGTCACCCGGACACCGCGCTCCAGCAGGTAGAGCGTCGCCTCCCGGCCCATGCCGCAGCCCGCATCGACATAGCCGTCGGTGCCGTAGGCGGCGCCCGCCCGGGTGTTGACGACGACGATCTCGCGCGGCTCGAGTTCGTGGCCGATGCGGCTAAGCTCGCCCTCGACATCGCCGGCGGTCACCACATAGCCGTCGGGCATGTCCCGGAAGTCGAGTTTGACCCCTGGACCCATGCACCAGTCGAGCGGCACCTCGTCGATCGTGATGGCGCGCTCGCCATTGTTCATGGTCGAGGCGAAGTGGTAGGGCGCATCGAGATGCGTGCCGTTATGGGTGATCAGCTCGATGCGCTCGATCGCCCAGCCCTCTTCGTCGGGCAGGTCGGACCGGGTAAGCCCCGGAAAGAACGACGCCATCTGCTCGGCCGTGGCGGTATGGTCGAAGTAGTCGACTTTGGGATTGAACGGTGCGGGATCGGAGATGATCTCGTTCTCGATGGCTATGGAGAGGTCGATGATCTGCCTGGCCATGCTGCTCACTCCTGTTCGGCGGGCGCATTGTTCGGGGTTCGTCCCGCCGGTGCGCCGGCCCCGATTTCGCGCCGCAGGGCCGCGATCAGATCGGCGCTGCGCTCAAGATGCGGCTTCTCGGCGTCGAGGATCGCCAGAAAGGCGCGGCGCTTGAGGGTGTCGATCTCCGCGGCGGAGATCGTTGTCGCTTCCGCATGGGCCGAGTCGGTGACGATATCGATCAGGCGTTCGACCGCGTGCAGGCGTCCCCAGAGATAATCGTTCTCGCGGTGCGCGCGCGAGAAGAAGGCGCCAAAATGGTGGAGCTCCACGCCCTTGAGCGTGCTTGCGGCCGTGCCGGTGCGGATCGCGGTGGCGTCGTCGGGACTGATCCGGTCGACCTGAATGGTGTCGAATTCTCCAAGGTCGCGCCATTGCGTGACCGAGAATGTGAGTACGTCCCAGAATGAGAAGCCGATATAGGCGATCAGCAATTCCTGCCGCGCGCCGGGGCTCCAGTTGGCGCCTGTCTTTCGGGCGAAGATCTCGTCGACGCCGAGATCGGCTTCGGACAGATCGATGGAGCCGGCGATGCCCCCGACCATCGCATCCAGTGCCTCGCCGTGCCCGGCGACATGGTCGCGGGCGAGCGCGGCCATGGCATCCAGCGACGCGGCGTCGGGCGTGGTCTCCAGAAGAAGTTCGTCGATTTGCCGGGATGTTTCCTGGTCGATACGCGCGATCATGTCGGCGCGGCTGAAGTCCGCCAGCGCCTCGTAGAAGCGCCCTTTCAGCAGATCGAGGTCGGCGGTCGTGATGCCGCCCAAGGCGGGGTCGTCGAGCCTGCCGTAAAGTTCGTTCAGGCGCTGGATGACGAAATTCAAACGGCGCCGCCGGAACTCGAAATCGAACGACATAAGCAGCGTGATCCAATCTGGGAGCTTGCCAGCGCGGGTGCCCGGCTTGGCTTTGGGCATGGGCCCTTCGGCGGGCACCGTGCCCCGATCCTGCGCCCAGGCGTTCAGCACCTCGGTGATCCAAGCCGTCTCCGGGGCGTCGGGCGGCAGGCCGTGGGCCTCGGCCATCAACTCGGCAAGGCTCTCCACGACGTCCATCAGCTTCAGGCGGACATATCCCTCATATGCGAAGCCGGCTTCCTTGGCCGCCATTGCGTTGGCCGTGTCGCGCCACTCGCCCAGGCGTGCCAGCGACGGCGCCCGCTTGATGCGGCCCTTGGCGATCCCAGTCACAAGCTCGCCAACATAGGGCCGCGCGGCCTCGACGATGGCTTTCATGCGCCGGATCCGCGCGTTGAACTCGTTGATCCAGGCGAGTTCGTCATGCACCGGTTCGTTGCGCGGGATCTCCGACAGCGCGCCCCACAGGGTGCGGAAGAAGCCCGGCAGGGCAGCCTCCGACAGCGCCCGCGATTCAGGCGGGTGCGGGTCGATGTAGACCAGCCGTCGGTCGACGTCGCGATGGGCAGGGCGCTCGCGGATCGAGGCGATCGCCTGCGCAAACGGCTTGTTGTTGGTGACGCTGCCGTCGATGAAGGCGCTGCGCAGTGGGTCGGCGCCGGCGCGGTAGTGGCGGTGAAAGCCCGTCTTCAGGAACTGTGCGCGTTGCGGCCAGACGATGCTTCGCTCTGCGACCAGCTCGTCGATCTCGGCGATCTCGGCCGGGGGGAAGGCGCCCGGAAACGACGCGGTTGCCCGACCGGCGAACGCCAGCGCCGGTACGTTCGCGGCGGCAAGATCGCTCGTCTCCAGACCATCGGCGCGGCGCTGATAGGCAAAGCGCAATATATGACGATGCTCGCGCTCGGTCACGGTGGGCGGATCGTGCATGCGGATACGCCGCTGATAGCCGTGGAAATCGGTGAGCGTCACGAAGAGCTCGAGCTGCTGGTTGATCGGCAACAGCGAAGCGCCGGGGGCATGTGGCTCGCCCATGGCGCCGATGCCGTCATGGAGGAGGGCGGTCAAGTGGGGGCCGTCGAATGGCGGCTTGAACCAACGCGACCGCAGGAAAGTCGACAATTTCGCCCGCAGCTCCCGGTCCCCGGCCAGGCGCTTCAGGCGCAGCTTGAAGGCGACCCACAGGATGGGCCGCAGATACCATTTGCTCCAAATACGCGCCCGCGCCTTGTGCGCCATCAACTCGGTGACGTCGGCTTCCTTGAGCCACAGCTCGCGCAGATGGTCGATCGGCAGATCGTGCGCCAGCGCCCGCGCCAGAATGATCGCGTTGATGCCGCCCGCCGACGCGCCGGCCGCCACATCGACGATCACGCGCAGGTCCAGGGTCTTGCCGATCGCTTTCAGCAGATCGAAGTAGATCGGCTCGCTATCGTGTTCGGCATGATGCTGCGGCGAAGCATCGGCGTAGCTCGTATCGGCCCGCGCCCTGCGCTCGGGTATGTCGTGATAGGCCCGCGAGGCGCGTGCCAGCTTGAGCACTTCGCGGGTCGCGGCATGGATGTAAACCGCCAGCGAAACGCCGCCATAGCAAACGAGCGCGAGGCGCAGCTCCTTTTCCTTCACCTGGATTGCCTCATGCTCAACCCTTGAATTTCCGCCCTCGATGGCATCGTCCGGTCGTCCCGGCGGAACACGCGATCACCGTGCTTAACGACATTTTAAGACAATTTCCCGGACCCTGCAGTCCGCTCGTTCACCCAGCAGCGCCGGCGGCTCATTTGGTAGTATGAAAATCGATCCGACAGTTCGTGTGAATACCGCGGCGGCCCGCCGCGCGGGCAAGGCGCGCCGGTCCGGCGGGGCGAGCGATTTTGCAAATCAGGTTTCCAGCTCCGGCAAGGGCAGCACGCCTGCCGCGGGCGTCACCAGCCCGGTCGCGGTCAATCCGCTGATCGCGATGCAAGAGGTCGCCGACGCCACATCCGGCGCGACCCGCGCCAAGGTCCAGGCCGAAGCGATTCTCGACAGTCTCGACGATTTGCGCATGGGCCTGCTCGCGGGCCGACTGTCGCGGGAACGATTGGACGGGCTGGTTCGCCTCGCGCGCAAGTCGCGGGAACCCAATTTGGACAGTCGCCTTAGTGTCGTGCTCGACGAGATCGAACTTCGCGCAAAAGTAGAATTGGCCAAGCTCGATATCGTGTCCTGAAACGCCCCATCGGGGCGGGCTCAATGACATTTGTGTGAATCGAGAATCCGGTCTTGCCCGGCCCCCATCATATTCTTATAGTCCCGGCCGACTTCCCCTGGGATTGGACAAAAATGAACGACGCATCGCCTCTTGTCCCGCCGGACTACGATCCGAACGACCGGGAAGCATTCATGAACCCCATGATGCGTGAATTCTTCCGCCAGCGGCTGCTGGAATGGAAGGGTGGTATCGTCAAGGACTCCAATTCCACGCTCAGTCATCTCCAGGAAGAAAATAAGGCCGAGCCCGATCTCGCCGACCGCGCGTCACGCGAAACCGATCGCGCGATCGAGCTTCGCACACGCGACCGCGAGCGCAAGTTGCTATCCAAGATCGACGCGGCGCTAAGGCGCCTCGAGGAAGGGACCTACGGGTACTGTGCGGAGACCGATGAGCGGATCAGCATCAAGCGCCTCAAGGCGCGGCCGATCGCGATGCTCAGTCTGGAAGCCCAGGAGATGCACGAGCGCAAGGAGCGCATGCATCGCGACGAGTAGCCTGACGCTGCGCGGAGAGATATCCGCGGCATATGAAAACAATAAGACCGGCGCCCGAAGACGCCGGTCTTTGCGTTTTGCCGAACCGATCGACCCGGACCGGGGCCGTTTAGAACGGGAACATGATATCGAAGAGCTGATGGCCGTATCGCGGCGCCTGGGCGCGTGTGATGTGGCCGCGCCCGCCGTAAGCGATCCGCGCTTCGGCGATCTTGGCGAATTCGATCGTGTTGGCCGATGTGATGTCGGCGCGGCGGATCACGCCGGCCACCTGCAGCTCGCGCATCTCGTAGTTGACCCGCATTTCCTGGCGGCCGTGGACAACGAGATTGCCGTTCGGCAGGATTTGCGTCACGACGGCGGCAACCTTGAGCTTGACGGTCTCGCCGCGATCGATCGAGCCGGTGCCTTCCGACGTGCCCGTTGAGCTCGCATTGATCAGCGCCGATGGGTTGACGCCCTTCGGCAGGAAGGTCTTGAGCTTTGATTCATATCCGGCAAGCCCCTGAGCCTGGGCGCCTTCGGTGCCTTTGCGCTCGCGCTTGGTCGTGTTGTTGAACTTGGCCGAGTCGGAGATGTCGATATCGATGGTGATGATATCGCCGACCCTTGCGGCGCGCTGGTCCTTGAAGAAGGCGCGCGCGCCCGGCCGCCACAGCGAATTGGCCTCGCGCCGGCTCGCCAGTTGGCGCGGCATCGGCATGCTGACCTTGCGGTAGTTCGGCGAGGCCTTGGGATTCTGGATGCGTGTCAGCGGCGGCGCCTCGCCGATCTGGGCGAGATCTCCCAGCATCGTGCAACCCGAGCCGAAGGCGAGTGCGGTGACGGTGAACGCGCCAATGAGCACCCTGCGGATACCTTCCTTCATTCGATCGTCTCCTTTATTCGGACGAACTGACTAACGTGCGGCTAGCGAGCCGGCCGGCGCGATGCGTACGCGGTCCGAGCCGACCACGGTGCCTTGGATGACGCGCTTTGACTGAATGTTGCGGATGCGGACCGTCTCGCCCATGGTGCCGTTGTCGAGCGCCTTGCCGCGAGCCGTGAGCCGCATCATCGGCGTACTGATCTCCATCGTCACCAGTGCACCGCGGCGGACCAAGGTCGGCGCCTCGAGGTCGCCATTGCGCACCGGCTGTCCGCTCCGCAGCGAGCGCCGCGCGGCCTGGCCAACAATGTCGTCGCGGTGGATGACGGCGTTGGATGGGACCTGGGCTTGGTCGATGGCGCGAAGCACGAGATCGCGGCCGCGCACGATATCGCCGCGCCGCAGGTGTCGCGCGAGCACTGGAACCTTGATCAACTTCTGCAGGCGGCCGGTGATACGCAGCGTGTAGATCGGGTTGCTGGCCGGAGCGACCAGCTTGGCGATCAGTCGCCCGCTGCGCTCGTCATGGCGAAGCTCGCGGATGGCGTATGTTTTGCCGGCATCGACCGGAAAGTGGACCGTCGATACGCGGAGGTCGAGGCTGACTTTCAACTTGCCGCGCGTACCCCGATCCTGTAGCTGCGCAGCGATCCGTCGGGCGATGTTGTCGCGCTCGATCGGCCGGCTGTCCCGCCGCAACACCAAACGGATGCGCCGGGAGGCAGGACGCCACTCCAGACCGTGTCGGCGGGCCGTCTCGGTGAGCCACTCTGCGTCGAGCACCGCCGACTTGCCCGGAGCTGGAGCGTGGGCGACCGAAATGCTCGCGCGCTCGCCGGTGTTGCGAAACAGATCGCCGAGCCGAACGATCTCGCCAGCGACGGTGACATTGGCACGCAAGGCGACCGAGACCTTGGCGCCCACGGCGACCGGGGCTTTGGTGCCGGTTTTTGCCGGGATGCCGGGCTTTGCTATGCCGCCGAAGGCGATCGCGGGCGTGAGCCCGATGGCCAGCGCCAGCACGAGCGAGGTTACCAGATATCGCATCAGTCGGTTCCTAGCGCAGCTGGTTCAAGGTCGACATCATTTCGTCGGAAGCCTGGATCACCCGCGAGTTCAGCTCGTAGGCGCGCTGCGCGGTGATCAGGCTGGTGATCTCCGAGACGACGTTGACGTTGGAGGTTTCCAGGAAACCTTGGCTCAAGGTGCCGAAGCCCGCATCGCCGGGATTGCCGGTCACCGCCGAGCCGGAGGCCGCCGTTTCGCTTAGCAGACTGTCGCCGATCGCCTGCAGTCCCGCGGCATTGGGAAAGGTTGCGATCTGGAGCTGTCCGACGACTTGTGACGCGGTCTGACCGGAAAGCTTCACCGACACTTCGCCGCTGGCATTGATCGAGATGCTGGTGGCGTTGTTCGGCACGGTGATACCCGGCAGCACCGTGTGCCCGTCGGCGGTGACCATCTGGCCGGTGGCGCTGAGCTGGAACGAGCCGGCGCGTGTATAGGCCGTCTCGCCGCTGGGCAGGGTGATCTGGAAGTAGCCCTTGCCCTTGATGGCAAGATCGAAGGTATTGCCGGTGCTGTTCAGGTTGCCCTGGGTAGTGACGCGGTATACGGCCGCGGTCTTGGTGCCAAGCCCGACCTGAACACCGACCGGCACGACCGAACCGGAGGCCGACGACGCCGAGCCGACGGTGCGCTGGCTCTGGTAGAGCAGGTCCTGAAACTCTGCGCGCCGGCGCTGGAAGCCGGTCGTGCTCATATTGGCAATGTTGTTGGAAATGACCTCGACGTTGAGCTGCTGGGCTAACATTCCGGTCGCTGCGATGCTAAGGGACCTCATGGGGGTTCGCGCTCCTAGGTTTTGCTAGCTGACTTGCGTGAGGGTGCGGATGGCGCGGGTGACGCGCTCGTTCTCCGAGTCGACGATACGTTGCGCCCGCTGATAGTTGCGCTGGACGCTGATCATATCGGTGATCTGGACCACGGCCTTCACGTTCGAGTTCTCAATCGAACCCTGAATGACCTCGGCTTTCTCGGCGGGCACGGGCGGTTCTTTGGCAATGAAAAGCCCGCCACTGGCTCGCTGCAGCGTGCGCTGGTTGTCGAAGGTGACGATCCCGATTGTTCCGACGTTGCCAGCGCCGTTGGAGATCGTGCCGTCGCGGCTGACGCTGAGTTTGCTGCTGCCGCTCGGTACTGTGATCGCACCGCCGCCGTCGCCAAGCAGGGGATAACCGCTGGAGTTGACGATGCGGCCATCGCCGTCGAGCTGGAAGCGACCGTTGCGGGTGTAGCGTTCGCCGTCCGGGGTTTGGACCACGAAGTAACCGTCGCCCTTGATCGCCAGATCGAGTTCGTTGCCGGTGTGGTTGAAGTCGCCCGCCCGGATGTCGCGGACCAGCCCCAACGGAACCGCCATCAGCTCATCCTTGGGGGCGGTGCCGTCGCCTTCGGGGATGACGGCCATCATCTCGGCCTTGAAGCCGGGCGTGGAAATATTGGCAATGTTGTCGGCGATGATCTCCATCCGCCGGCCCAACACCGTTTGCTGCTGCAATGCTGATAGTGCGGCGTCTGACATGGTGCGCCCCAAACCTCGCGTCGAAATAGTTTTCCCGCCGCTCACAATGCACAGGGCGTGCCAAGGGTTTTCGCGAGGCGCCCGAACGCTTTGCGCTGACGCCGCCGACCGCGACGGCGAGGCGCCGGGCGGATTTGGTAGTGCCGCCCGGCAGTTATTGCCGCCTTTGGCGCCTGCCTTCACGTTCTGTTAACCGCAAATGACTAGGTTCGCGTGAGTGATTCTTTAGGTCAAAGCGACCGCGAGCCGGGGACCCAAGGCATGGCCGAGCCCGAAGACGAAAAAGACGATGCCCAAGAGGCAGAACAGGACGGTTCGGAAGGGCCGCCCAAGAAGAAGAAGTCGAAAAAACTGCTGCTGATCGTCTTGCCTGTCGTGCTTTTGCTCGGCGGCGGCGCCGGCGCCTATTTCATGGGCGTATTCGGCGGCAAGGAAGATCCCGCGGTCGCGAAGAAAAAGGCCGAGGAGAAGGCCCGCAAGGAAGTCGTCTACTATCCGGTGCCCGAGATCCTCGTCAATCTGAGCGGCACTGGCGGCAAGACCCACTACCTCAAGATCAAGGTCAGCCTGGAACTCGCGAACAAGGCCGAGATCCCCAAGGTCGAGGCCGTGCTGCCCCGCATCGTAGACAATTTCCAGGTCTATCTTCGCGAACTGCGGGTCGAGGATCTGCGCGGCTCGGCGGGTCTTTACCGCCTCCGCGAGGAGCTGCTGGCGCGGGTCAATATCGCCGCGGCGCCCGCCAAGGTCTCTGACGTGTTGTTCAAGGAAATGCTGGTCCAGTAGCCCCGCCATGCCCGCAGACGCCCAAACATCCGAAGCCGACATGTCCGAAGAGGACCAGGCCGCCGCCTTTGCCGCGATGGCCGATGAGCCGGCGGAGGATGACAGCACCATAGAAGGCGCGCCCACGCAAAGTGGCCGCGTCCTCAACCAGGACGAAATCGACAGCCTGCTTGGTTTCGGCGGCGAGGGCGAGGCCGCCGAAGAAGCCGTCACCGGCATGCAGGCGATCGTCAATTCGGCGCTCGTCGCCTACGAGCGGCTGCCGATGCTCGAGGTCGTCTTCGACCGCCTGGTCCGCCTGATGACCACCAGCCTGCGCAACTTCACGTCCGACAATGTCGAGGTCTCGCTGGATCACATGTCGTCCAGCCGCTTCGGGGACTATCTGAACTCGATTCCACTGCCGGCGATGTTGGGCGTTTTCAAGGCAGAACAGTGGGACAACTATGGCCTAATAACGGTCGATTCCTCACTGATCTACTCGGTCGTCGACGTGCTGCTCGGTGGCCGGCGCGGCACCGCGCCGACCCGCGTCGAGGGCCGTCCCTACACCACGATCGAGCGCGGCCTCGTCGAGCGCATGCTGGCTATCGTGCTGGCCGACCTCAAGGTCGCGTTCGAACCGCTCGCCGATGTGAACTTCAATTTCGACCGGCTGGAGATCAACCCGCGCTTCGCCACGATCGCGCGGCCCGCCAACGCCGCCGTTGTCGCCAATGCCTGCGGCATGGCTTGTGCTCATGATGCGGTTGC
>Ga0209633_10004684_pt1 | contig 12235 bp, 10 predicted proteins | sample Cruoilmetagenom1_FD_187290 | JGI IMG/M metagenome (GOLD analysis project Ga0209633, IMG submission 187290) | Oil polluted marine microbial communities from Coal Oil Point, Santa Barbara, California, USA - Sample 1 (SPAdes) (version 2) | ecosystem: Environmental > Aquatic > Marine > Oil seeps ... | reverse complement strand
TCATTGGACGCAATGAACAGCATCGATTGCAGTATTATGTGCTTCCCACTAGTGGGCACGTAGTGTCTCACCCGCTCGCCCGCATCAGGCTCGGCAGGCTATCGCCCGCCTTCATGCCCTCGCGCATGAGCTGCTTCTTTATGGCAGGCATTGCCGATATGGCGTGCAGGCCAAGCCCACGGGCAAACTGCATCGGGTAATGTTTTGAGATGAGCGCACGGTTGAGAAGGTCGATGCCCCAGGCGCGTCCCTCAACATCCGAGCGGCGGGCATCATGATAGGCGTCGAGCACGGATTGCACGCCGGGATCGGAGTTCTCATCACAAAACACACTTTGTGTGCAGTCCGCCAAATGAGCCGCATCGCGGAAACTCAAGTTGAGCCCCTGTGCGCCAATTGGTGGCACGACATGGGCGGTTTCGCCAACAAGTGCGACGCGGTTCTTGGCGTATAATTTTGCCGTCATACCGGAAAGCGGGAAGGACGCGCGCGGGCCGATGGATTTCACATCGCCCAAAAGCCCCTGCAGGTGCTTTTCCATCTCTAGAATATAACCGGCCTCATTCAGGGCTTTGATGCGGTTGGCTTCATCAGGCGTTTCAACCCAGACAAGGCTCGACATATATGCGCTGGCACGATTCCCTGTATCGGCCATGGGCACGGTTGTGAACGGCCCGGCCTTCCGATGAAACTCGGTCGAAATATTGTCGTGGGGCCCTGTGTGCTCGAAATTGCAAACCACAGCGATTTGCGGATAGGACCAGCGTTTGACTTCGATCCCGGCGGCCTCGCGGCAAATCGAATTTCGACCATCAGCCGCCGCCAGCAATTTTGTGATATGCGTCTCACCCTCTTTGAGCGTGATCTCAACCTGATCTTTGCCGGGCTCAACCCTGACCACGCCTTGCGTCTCGATAAATGTAATGTTGTCGAGTTTTTGCGTGCACGAAAAGAGTGCCGAGATGAGATGCTCATTCGGGATATTATAGCCGAAGGCCTCGCGCTCAATGTCGGATGCGTCAAAGAGGATTTCCGGGCCTCTGATGAGCCCGCCCGTATCGTCGATTATGCGGATACCGCGTAATGCGGTGCCGTCAGCTGAGCAGGCCTCCCACGCGTCAATATTTTTGAGGAGTTCAATGCTTGGTTCAAAAAGCGCGATTGTGCGGGTGTCGGGACGCGCCGGATCGGCAATCGGCCTGCGCCCGACAAGAGCTACATTAAAGCCCTTGGCCGCGACGCTAAGTGCCGTTACGAGGCCGGCGGGCCCGGTGCCGATAATGGCAATATCTGAATGTTGTGACGTCAAAAATTTTACTCGTTTATGGTGATTGAATTAATGCTTGAACATATCATTATAGGGGCGGCAATGACAGCCAAGCAATGGTATTAAGGAGCGGAGTGTTGAGCATATAAAAAAGGCGCTCAATCCTGATGATGAGCGCCTTTTAAAATAAATGTCGTTGCGGGTTTGTGTTTTAGGCTCGCGCGCCAACTCTTGAAATTGACGCAGGTGCTCTTGCCCGCGTCATCATGCGCAGTATTATACCTAATGCAAGCGCGCCAACGAAAATGGCAAAATCCGCTAAATGTACCTTGGCGATTGACAGTGCCGCAATCGCAGGGCCCGGGCATATGCCTGCAAGCCCCCAGCCAATTCCAAAGATGACAGACCCGGCAACGAGTGGGATGTCGATATCGCGGCGGGTTGGAAGGAAGAAATTCCTGCCAATTACGGGGGAAGAAATCCGCCCCAGAAAGAGGTAGGTGAGCGCCATAACACCTACGGCTGAGGCAAAGACCACCGCGAGGGTCGGGTCCCAACCGCCAGTTGGAATGGCCGCAAAATCGAGAAAATTCAGAATTTTTTGCGGATTGACCATGCCTGAAATCGTCAAACCTGCTCCAAATACCGTTCCTGCTATAAGTGATACAAGCCACATCATGGCAATTCTCCTGGTGTAATCTGACAGATTGTCGAGATACTGATTAGCTTTTTAATATGACTGTCTGCATAGACGCGCTCTTTTTCTAGAGAAGATGCCGGGTGACAAAGACCGGCACTGTTTCTAGAGAAGATGCCGGGCGACAAAGACCGTCACTGTTTCTAGATAAGATGCCGGGTTACAAAGACCGTCAGGGCCGCCACAGCCATGAATATACCGGTTGAGGCAACCGAACGCGGTGCCAGACGGGGCAATCCACATATACCATGCCCCGATGTGCAGCCATTACCCAGGCGTGCCCCATATCCGGCAATAAAGCCTGCAATCCCCATAACCGTCCATGACGTATTTACCTCGATTTTTGGCAGGAACTGCGGCAGGAACATGCCGACAAGAGCCGCCCCAAGTGGTAAACCAAGAAGATAGAGCCATTGCCAGCCATAACCGCTCGTTTTTGGCTCAAATGCACTTTCCATTATACCGGATATGCCTGAAACCCGACCAGTCATGATGAGAAAAAATGCAGAGGACAAGCCTATCATCAAGCCACCGATCAGTCCTGCGAGAGGTGTGAAGTTTTCCATATAAACAGCCTAAAATTTGAAATCAGCCTGGTTTGAATTTTTTATAAAAGCCGAATTTTTGACCAGGCGCAAAACAGCTCTTGTTTGATCTATATCAATTGACTATATATATATTCGAATATACGAATGCAAGCGAATTTAGTGGTGGTGCCAATGCCTGATCTGGGCACGTAAACCATTAGATTGATCGATTAAGGATAATTAAATGTCGACACCTGAAGTTAAGTCATTTTTCGACGAGATGACCAACACAGTTACTCATGTTATTCGGGATCCGGCGTCCAAAAAGGCGGCTATTCTCGATACTGTTATGGATTATGATCCGAAATCTGGCCGCACATCCACAACCAGCGCAGATGAAGTGATCGCATATGTGCGCGAGCAGGGGTTTGAGGTTGAATGGATTTTGGAAAGCCATGTTCACGCCGACCATTTGACGGCTGCTCCATATATAAAGGAACAGTTGGGTGGAAAAATCGCTGCTGGTGATCTTGTCAGGGATGTTCAGACCACATGGAACGATATCTTTAATTATAAAAACGGTATGGAAACTGATCCGGCTATATTTGATCACACATTTCATGACGGCGATAAATTTAACATAGGCGGTCTTGAGGTCGATGTGATGCATACGCCGGGCCACACTTCGATGGACGTGACATATGTTATCGGCAAGGCGGCATTTGTTGGGGATACGCTGTTTATGCCTGATTACGGTACTGCGCGGACAGATTTTCCCGGTGGAGACGCGCACGCATTATACAAGTCGATCCAGAAAATCCTGTCGCTCCCTGACGATACAACCCTTTATATGTGTCACGATTATCTGCCCAAGACCGGGCGCACGACCTATACGTGGGAAACAACGGTCGGCGAGGAAAAATCCAATGTCCTGTTTGCCGGTATGACAGAAGATGAGTTTGTCGAGACGCGTCTGGCACGTGATAAAGATCTGGCAACGCCGCTTTTGCTCTATCCATCATTGCAAGTGAATATCCGTGCCGGTCACATACCGCCTGCGGAAGATAATGGTGTTTCCTATATCAAGGTGCCGGTGAAGTAACACTGATCGCGCAATGGAGCCAAGAATTAAAGCCTGCCGCTGAAACGCGGTGGGCTTTTCGCATTTCGCAAGGAGGGCTATTCCTTTGTTTGAAGCATTTGAATTTCGAAAGGTTTCGGGTTTCAGCGACACCGGCGCGCACGGTTTGAGGAAACTCAAATGACCCTTTATTAATTGCTGCTTTTTTAATCAATTCATGCGCGCGGCCGGAGCGCATTTAAAGCTAGTCATGCCTGGTTATGGCCATCAATGAACGGATCTCGTTGGGATCTGTGTCGTAATTCCGACATCCGTAATAATGAAATAATATTTTTCCGTTTGATCTATCAAGCGCTTGATATCAATGAGATAATTGAAGTTATCTGGTGTTATCGGGCAGTCATCATCACGCCATCCGAGTGACACATTGGTCACAGTTTGATTCGGAAGCATGTCAAGTGTCGTTTATTCTGTTTACTCCCTCCCGGCAGATGCGCTATTCCTAATCAGGTTCGATCACCTATGAGGTCCGTATTCATGCGAACCATGTAATTGATCATTTGTCACGGAGGTCGGGGTTTTTGGCCTCTTCGTATAAGTAGCGTTAGTCCACGGAGTATAAAATGATGATCGGGGGACGATTCCTTAAAACTTCCAGCAAGTTGGCCATAGCGGCAGCTGCTGGTATTTTCATGTCAGGTTACGCACTTTCTTCAGCTCAGGCTGGTGGTCTCGGTGGAGATTGCTGTGCAGATCTGGAAGAACGTGTTGCAGAACTTGAAGCAACAACTGTTCGTAAGGGCAACCGCAAGGTTTCTCTCAAACTTTCAGGCCAGGTTAACCGTTCACTATTGTGGTGGGACGATGGCGTTGAAGACAATACATACAGTGTTGACAACTCAAACACATCTTCACGTTTCCGCCTCACAGGTAAAGCTGGCATTCTGCCAGGTGTGAGTGCTGGTTACAAAATGGAATTTGATGTAGAAACCGCACGTTCCGGTTCTGTTGATCAGATCGATGATGATCGCGGTGCACGTTATACGGATGCTGGCGATGATGGTGAACTTCAGGTTCGTGTTGCTGAATGGTACATCAAAATCGATACCATTGGTAAGCTGACCGTTGGTCAGGGCTCACCCGCAACCGATGACCTTGTCAAAATCAACCTTGGCGGCACTGCAGTTGCAACCAAAGATGGTTTGATCATGGATACAGGCGGCGGATTCTTCCTTCGTCAGGCTGGAGCTGGTGGTGGACTTGCTGGACTTGCAGGCACACGTGTCGGCAGCTTTGCACCTGGTCTTGATACAGCTCGTATGGACCGTGTTCGTTACGACTCACCAACAATTGTTGGTTTCACATTGTCAGCTGCCTGGGGTGAAGATGATTTCTGGGATGTAGCATTGCGCTTCGCTCAGGAAATCGGTGGCATCCGTATCGCTGGTGGTATCGGCTATAGCGAAGATCATGATGAAGAAACTACTAATCCTGGTGTTAATGCTATTGGTGGTGACCAAGACGTCTCCAACTATAAAGGTTCAATCTCGGCATGGGCTCCAGGTCTTCTGGGTGTAGGTCCTTATGTATCAGCCAGCTTTGTTCACCGCGAATTTGATGGTGACAGAAATGATGGCGTAAACGGTGGAAACCTTCCAGACTTTGACTTCTGGCGTGTTGAAGGTGGCATACGTCACAACTTCACAGGTCTTGGTGACACATCAATCTATGGTGAATACGCCAATGCTGAAGGTGGTCTTGAAGATCAGGCTATTGCCGGAATTGCAGCCGCAACCGACCTTACCAGGAGTGATCTTGACATGTGGGGCGTAGGTATCGTCCAACGCATCAACCCAGCAGCAATGGAACTCTTTGTCAGCTATCGGAACTATGAGTTCGAAGCAGTTGATACTGCAAACGGCAATATTGCTCTTGAAGACCTTAAACTGCTTCATGCAGGTGGTCGCATCAAGTTCTAAGAGTTCGCTCTTAAACTAGTAACAAAATTTGAAGCCGCTCCGGTTCATTCCGGGGCGGTTTTCTTTTGCGCGTGTGGGGGAAGTGGGAGAATTCGTGGGATTAAGGGACGTATGTCAGTGTTGTGTGGGTACGCGCAGGGAGAGGTGACGTGAATGCGCATGCGCATGCGCGTGACGGCTCCTGGTCTCTATGAATGCGCGGGACATCTCCAGAAAATACAATATTGACAAATTTCAGCCGCTCTCAGGCCAAACTGGTGCGCCAATAACAATCGGTGGATTAATAATTTGTTAATCTGTCAATTCACGAATTTTCGCAATTCGTTACGATTCGTCAATAAACCCTCCTGATTTTGTTGCAAAAGCGCAACTTCAAGAGATCGAATGATACAAAACGTTCAATGTTTACATGTGATTAACCCAATATGTAACACACTTGTATTCTGTTGAATTTGGGTTCAGAATTATTTGTATATTAAGGTTGAGTGGGGTCAAGGTAATGAAATTGTTGAGATTTGTAAGTTTAATTTGTGCGTTGGTATTTTTACCAACCTTTTTGTCAGTTCCAGCAAATGCGTTTCAGGAAACGCAGATTGCGCCTGATACAACGCGCGTCGGTGATGCACCTGAGAAAGCCACATCTGGTGCGACGAAAAATGATAGCGCTGCAGAGCTGACCACACCTTCGACTGACGCTAAATCATCTGACGGTACTGAAATCAGTATTCCGGGTCTTGGAAGCATAGGCAAGCTACCCAAACTCGATTTCGGTCTTGAGCTTCTTTATGGAGCTGACGAGGACCGTCAGGCAGCAAGCACCGCTCCCAAGGATGAACTTGAACCTGACAGCGAAATTATGGTTCGTGGTACGGTCAAACACCGGTTCTGAGTCAGAACCGCTCCTAATTCAGAACCGCTTCAAATCCATGATTGAGCATTCAAGAATTGAAAAGAGCGCTTTGGCGCTCTTTTATTTTGCCTGTAGCCCGCTGCCCATATAAATAAAACCTATGCCTGACAAAACGTCATTTCTGACTTTCCTCACCCATAGTCTGTCCGCATCTGGTGCGATTATTGCCCTATTTGCGTTGGACGCGGTCTATATTGGTGCATGGGAGCGTACCTTTTTATGGCTCGGCCTGGCGCTCATTATTGACGGCATTGACGGGCCAATTGCGCGCTGGGTCGGAGTGAAAAACCGGTCACGTTTCTCCGGTGCGCGCATCGACCTCATTGTTGATTATCTCAATTACGTATTCGTGCCAGCCATCGCCTTCATCAAGTTAGCATTCTTACCATTCGTGCCGTCTCTGGTATTGGCCTCGTTCATGCTTTTGAGCGCTCTATTTCATTTTTCAGACACGATGAGCAAGTCGGAAGATCATTCGTTCCTCGGCTTTCCCGCCATTTGGAACGTGGTTGTTTTTTACCTGATCATCTTTCAACCTTCAGCCCTTTTGACATTCACAATTATCTCATTATTTGCCGCCCTGACATTTCTACCGCTCCGCTGGTCCCATCCCTTTCGAAATCGAAGATTTCGCAGCCTCACACTTATAGCGACCATGGCAGGTGCGATGGCGGCGCTATGGATACTTAATGTCGGTTTCCCCGCACCTGCACCAGCCGCTCGGATTATCCTTGCAGTTGCGGCTTTCTATGGATTGATCCTGGTCATCTTAAATGCGACCATTTGGAGGGACGTGCGCGGTATTGACGAGTTGTGATGTTGACTATGTCTCGCCTGGTCGTCAACTTTCCGGTTGATTTCATTTGGTTCAGCTGATTAATTCTGCGCTACAAGACTTGGGCAAATCTATAATATTTGGCAATGATTATGCTGTAATAAACTGGCAGCATTTGGCCAGGAATACTGACCGATAAAATGATCAGATATGTCGATAAATTAATCGACCAGTGACGAGGGGACAGTCGACAAATGGAATTAACACTCAGCGATCCGCAAATATGGGCAAGTCTTTTTACGCTGACGGTTATGGAAATTGTCCTTGGCATTGATAATATTGTTTTTATATCTGTCGTTGTTTCCAAGCTTGAAGGTGCCAAGCAAACACTTGCCCGTCAAATTGGTCTCCTTCTGGCTCTTGTATTCCGCATTTTGCTGCTTCTCGGCCTGACATGGCTGATTGCCATGCGCGCACCCGTTTTTGAAATTCTCGGTCATGGGTTTTCATGGCGGGATCTGATCTTAATTGGTGGCGGGTTATTTCTGCTGGTCAAGGCAACGCTTGAAATTCATGACGATATAGAAGATGAGGATGACGGGGCGGCGTCGAAAGCCACGACCAGCTTTCTGGCGGTGATTGCGCAAGTGGTTGTGATTGATATGGTCTTTTCCGTTGACAGTATTGTCACCGCAATCGGCATGGCTGAGCATGTCGAGATCATGATCGCTGCGGTAGTCATATCCATGATCGTTATGTATTTTGCATCGGGTGCTATTTCAAATTTTATCGAGCAATACCCAACCACCAAGATGTTGGCCCTGAGTTTTCTTATGCTGATTGGCATGTCACTGATTGCAGACGGCTTCCATTTCCACATTCCGCGCGGATATATTTACTTTGCCATGAGCTTTTCAGTTCTGGTGGAATTTCTCAACGTCATGGCCAAACGAAAACGCCAGCGGGTGAAGCAGGAACAGGGATGATGATGGGTTCTGGTTATTCCGCCGTAAGTACGCCGAAATAACTTGCATGGCCAAACGAAAACGCCAGCGGGTGAAGCAGGAACAGGGATGATGATGGAATGGGATTGAAAGTGCTCTGGTACTGAAAATCAAATTTTTTGGGCGTTGTGCGCAGCAAACCGAATTTGCTTTCGCGAATTAACATTATTTTCTGGAATTTCCATTCTCATTCAATAATATATGACAAAACAATAACAAAAAAATCGAATTTGGCGTCCGGGGGGAAATATGAGGGTCAATGAAAACTGACGGAGCACATCCGCAGGATGGTACAGGAGCGGGTATAAGTACGTTTACGGCAACGACGATTGCCGTTGCTGACATGGTTGGCATTGGTGTGTTCACCAGTCTTGGTTTTCAGGTATTGAGCATCCAGTCACCCTTTTCGCTTGTCATGTTATGGGTTGTAGGCGGCGTAGTTGCCCTTTGCGGCGCGCTTTGTTATGGCGAGCTTGCCGCCGCACTTCCCCGCTCAGGTGGTGAGTATAATTTTCTCTCGCGCATATATCATCCGTCAATGGGTTTTATGGCGGGATGGCTGTCGGCGACGGTTGGATTTGCGGCCCCCATTGCACTCGCAGCCATGGCCTTTGGTGCCTATCTCAAAGGTGTGTTTCCAGGTGCCCCCTCCCAGCTTGTCCTGGCACTCGGTGTCACCTGGGCAGTCAGCCTCATTCATCTTTCAGGACTTAAACTCTCGTCGAGTTTCCATAATATATCGACCATCTTCAAGGTCGTTCTTATCCTGGCTTTCATTTTAGCTGCCCTGATAATGGGGGAGGCGCAACCAATTTCATTCATGCCGACCTCAATGGATCTGACCCATCTTTCGGGCGCGCCTTTTGCCATTAGTCTGGTATTTGTAATGTATTCCTATTCGGGCTGGAATGCCTCGACCTATATCATTGGCGAGATGAAAGACCCGCAGCGCAGCGCACCCCGATCACTGTTTTTTGCGACCCTTATCGTCCTAGTTCTCTATGTCGGCATCAATGCGGTTTTCATCTATACCACGCCGATTGACATGATGAAGGGCGAGCTTGAGGTTGCACTTGTTGTCGGAAAGCATGTGTTTGGCGATACAGGTGGGCGGATTGTCGGTGGGCTTATCTGTTTTGGGTTGATCTCTGCCATATCAGCGATGATCTGGATTGGGCCGCGTGTAACCAAGGTTATGGGTGAGGATTTGGCGCTGTTGCGTGTGTTTTCCCGACAGTCAAAAACAGGCGTGCCAGCACCAGCCATTATGTTGCAACTGGCAATCGTTACGTTGTTGATCTTGACGCAAAGTTTTGAAAGCGTTCTTGAGTTCATTCAGTTCAGCCTGACGCTTTCTTCGTTTCTGGCTGTTTTAGGGGTTATGGTTCTGCGCTATCGTCAACCCGATCTGGAACGCCCTTACCTGACCTGGGGCTATCCGGTGACGCCAATTATTTTTCTGGCGATTACCGGTTTTATGCTGGTCTATCTGTTGATCGAAAGACCGGTGGAATCGCTCGCCGGCTTGGCTCTTCTTGGCACGGGATTAATAATTTATGCGTTGTCCACGATTAGGGACGGCCAATTCATATTGGACAGTAAGGACAATTAATATGATTTATCGCTTTGGGCGCGAGTTTGCGCATCGCCGGTCTTCTTTTGGCAAAAATACTGGTTGGCGCAAAAATGCGTTTGGTTTTGCTTTTGCGACATTTTTGATTGCGACTTCCGGATTTACGGCCCAGGCGGCGGAGCGCGCGAGCCACGGTGATACCGCGCGTTATCTCGCGGGGCTACCCGTTTCTGAGGCGTCCAATATAAAGGGTTTGACCAAATCACGGATCTGGCAAAGCCATGCGCGTTCCCTCAATAATGGCTGGCGCGTCCTTGACCGGCGTCAGCTCTCAAAAATTCGTACATGGTCGAAGGCGCATCTCACCAATCCGGGTAAGACGCTGTTTTATATGTTTTCCGGTCCCGATTATCTTTATGCCAACACCTTGTTCCCAAATGCATCGACATATGTGTTTGCAGGGCTTGAGCCTGTTGGCCGGGAGCCAAATGTGGCCAACATTTCTTCAGGAGCGCGGAGCGTTGGATTAGCTAGATTGCGTGGTTCGATGAATTCGGTTTTGCACCTGAGCTTTTTTATTACAAAAAAAATGAAAACCAATTTGCGAGGCAGGGGCTTTCCAGGCGCTCTTCCAATCATATACGTATTTCTTGCCCGGGCAGACAAGAACGTTGAGGGGGTGGAGTACCTTAAAGTCAACCAGGACGGCACGCTCGAAGTGTTGCCGGAAAAGAAAGCAGGGAGTGCGAAGGGCGTCAAGATTACCTTTAGCGATCACGCGGGCGGCGAAAAGAAAACCCTTTATTATTTCAGCACCGATATTTCGGATAGTGGTCTGAAGCGATCAGGCTTTCTCAAATTCCTGGGTAGCCTTGGTCGGGGGGACGCGTTTGTGAAAAGTGCTTCATACTTGATGCATTATTCGAGTTTCTCGACGATCCGGAATTTTTTGATGGACCGTGCAGACCGTATTGTTCAGGACGATAGCGGCATTGCACTGCGTTATTTCAAAAAGGCTGATTGGAAGTTTAAACCTTACGGGCGTTATACTGGTCCAATATCTATTTTTTCCAAACAATATCAATCGGAAATGCGGCGGCTCTTTAGACAGAAAAACCGTCAAAGTATCGATTTCGGTATCGGCTATAAGTGGCGCAAGGGAACCAGTAATCTGCTTGTTGCAGAAAAAATCAAAGCGACTGTTGAGGAAAAGACTGTGGCACCTGCAACTCCGGGTGAGGGGGCAAATCCAACCAAACCTGCAACTTCAGGTGATGCTGTAAGCCCGAAAACGCCTGAAAAGGTTGGGGCCGATTGATCAATGCCGTCTCCGCCAATTGGCAATGTTAATCGAATGTAAATGCAAATCAACGCAATCTAGAGCACTTTCGGAAAAGTGGAAACCGGTTTTCCGCTAAAAAGTGCGTTAAATCAAAAAGATAGAGCAGTTGAGTGATCTTGACTAAATCGAAACTGCTCTAGTGCCAGTTGAATATGCATGAGAGTGTGGGCAAGGGATGTGCGCGAATAATCTTCGTTTGGACATTTTTTGTGCATATTGTCGTGCACGGGACTGATCCGCATTAAGGCGGCATTACCTCTTTAAAGAGCGCGATTGACCCATACCCGTTGTGGATGACCGGTAACAGGCTGACAGGGCCGGGCTGGTGTGAGTGGATGGATGACGGTCCGACGTGGCGTGTGTGCTTCATGCTCAAGCCGACATGTGCATGAATATCTGCATTTAATGACGAGACCAAACCCATGATCGCCCGCCTTTTTTACGTGATTGTCTATATATCGGTAAGCGTTGCGGCTGCGGTGTTTTTCCTCGACCCACAGGATAATTTTGCGTCCCTCAAAAGTCAGGTACGTATTCACCTGCGCCAGGTAATCAATGCTGTCAGCAAAGTGCAAGGGGAGAGTTCGGTGCCTACTCCCACCAGAATGGGCGGCATAAGTGAAGATCAATCGGTGGGTGACGAGGGGCTTAACCGCACTGACTACAATGGAGGTACGGGAAATGCGGGGAGTGGACCTGCGGGATCTCGGCCAGCTGAAATTGGGCAGCCGGATGACGAGATGGTCGTGGATCTCGGTAATAGTGAAATTGTGCCACCAAAACCTAAATTTGACCGTATTGGCCTGGAGCTTTTGTTTGCACATGCGCAGGATTTTGAGACCGAGCTTGAATTTGTTGTGCCAAAACCGCAACGTGCGCGTCGTCCACGCAATCCAAATCTAAAACTTGCTCAAAAACCGCCTGTTGAATTTCTTAAAGTACCAAAACCGCAACTGGCACCGCGTCCCAAACCTAAATTGGCCGAGCGGCCAAAGCCAGCCAGACCGCTAACCAGACCGCCAGCCTATACGCCGTCATATGTCACGACAACCGGCCGCACAAAACTGGTGGCGTTTAATA
>Ga0209633_10004683_pt1 | contig 12237 bp, 9 predicted proteins | sample Cruoilmetagenom1_FD_187290 | JGI IMG/M metagenome (GOLD analysis project Ga0209633, IMG submission 187290) | Oil polluted marine microbial communities from Coal Oil Point, Santa Barbara, California, USA - Sample 1 (SPAdes) (version 2) | ecosystem: Environmental > Aquatic > Marine > Oil seeps ... | reverse complement strand
CTATCTTTGAGTATGCGAATAATTAAAAGCAAGTAAGCATTTAGAAGGGGGATTTCCAACATGAAAAAAGCGGGAAATCCCCCTTTTTATGAGCATGCATTTCCTACTTCTCTATTCTTAAGAAAATATCCTATTAAAAAACATCAAACACCTTCCCACCATCACTATGACAAAACTAACCATACAACACCCTTTAGTAAGAACTATACTAGCGATTGTATTAGGTTTATTGGTTCTAATGATACTAGGACAATCAATGATGAGTATTCCTAAAAGCACCCAACTTTTTGAAAATTTTCCAATGATAGAAAAAACATTTACGCATACTGCAATGTTAGTGTTGTCTGTACTATTTATCCTTATTTTAAGTAAAGGAAATTTAAAAACCTATGGATTTACATGGAACCTGAATTTTCCTGTGATTAAAACTATTTTAATTAGCCTAATAATTGGACTTATAGTCCCTCTTATACAAAACCTATTGGTTACTTCTAAAGTTGAATTATTACCAAATAGTTTTTCATTTTCAGAAACAGTTTTATATGTATGGGTTTGGGCAAGTATCTGTGAAGAAGTACTAACACGTGGTTTGATACAGGGTTTTTTAGTGCCTTTAAAACATATCGGGATAACCCTATTTAAATATCATATCAGTTTACCTGTGATTGTTGGTGCACTATTTTTTGGTGCCATGCATTTAGCAGTACTAGCTATGGGTGTTGATATTGTAATGGTATTGTTAATGGTATTTTTTTCAATACTATTAGGTTTAATAGCCGGGTATCTGAAAGAAAAAACAAATAGTTTAGTCCCCGCAATACTAGTTCATTTTTGTTTTAATGTTGGAGGCTCTTTTTTAAGTTTAGTGGATGTTTTATAAGTTAATTAAATTCATAATCATGTTACACGGTGAGATTTCTCAATCGTCCTGATACTTCAGAACTCATTTCGAAATCGGACGGAACGTTAAAAAAATAGCTAGTAGCTATTTTTAGTGAACGTGCCAGCAGGCGTATTGGCGAATCGTTTCCAATGTCATTTCGAACCGAATGAAATGTGCGTGAGAAATCTCAAAAAAAATTAAATAACCTGATTATTTAAGAACTCCCTGTTAGGATTAAAACTTGTAATCAATATTTCCTTTTTTTCTCTACGCCATTTTTTAATTTCTTTTTCCCTAGCTATAGCAGCATTAATGTCTTCAAATCCTTCATAAAATAATAAATAATAACAATTGTATTTCCCAGCAAAGGATTTTTTAAAATTTTGACTATCAAAATAATGTTGAGACAATCTATTCTGAATATTATTAGTTACCCCAATATAAAGAGTAGTTTTATTTTCGTTTGTGGTTATATAAACAAAATAATTATATAGCATTCTTCAAATATAGAGATTTCTCAATCGTTCCGATAACTCGGAACTCATTTCGAAATGACAAATCGTTTCCAAATGTCATTTCGAACCGAATGAAATGAGCGTGAGAAATCTAAGGGCGACGAGAAACGTAAGTTCAGCGGACCTGCCAGCCGGCAGGCGGGGCTAAATCTAAGCATAACTAATTCTTAGGTCTTAGGTAAGCTTAATCTATTGCTATTTAAGAACAACCAACAACAACCAAACTATTGGTAAACTCTCTACAAAAAAAGCACTGTAATACCTACCTTGAAGTACCGTAGCTCTAAAAAGTAAAAGTAATGACAATAGTGCTATAATTAAATGAATGCTGAACTGCACCTCTTCATTTGGGATCTTTAAAAATTCTAAGCCCATAAATACCATCAATAAAAACAAGCCGAAAACCTTAGATTTTTGAATACTGATAACCTGAGGCAAGGTCTTTATACGAGTATCATCAAAATTCATATCTCTAATATCAAACGGAATGGTAATAACAATCACGAATAAAAACCGTTGAACAAAAATAATAAGCTCGTTATTAAACTGTATGTCAATGTCATAATTCACTAAGGGTATTAACACCGTCACACCCGCCCATGAAAAAGCAATTAAAAATAGTTTGAGAAATGCAACCTTCCGCAATGCCAAAGTACTATTTCTCCTAATGGGTATAGGCACTACATAAAACAAAGTAAATAATCCGAACGGTAATAAGGCAAGCAATGCATCTCTATTTAAAGAAAGACCAAGATAGATAGCTAGTAAGGCACTTACGATAGTCAGTACCAGAATCTTTTTTTTATTATCTCTTATAAATTTAAAGAACCAACGTTTAATTTTATAGATCTTATATAATCTAATAAAATTATAAGAAGCTAGGGTAGAAAAAAAAACAAACAAGGGTAGTAAGTTACTGTCAATATTATAGGTTAATAAAGTAATTTTAGTAAGACTAAAAACAGCAAAAGCAACATGAATATTAGAAAAAATATAAAAATCGAAAATTCGTTTGACCATCTGCATAATACAAATATAATGAAATGAAAAATTAGCTGATAAATTATACTTTTTCTCATAAAAAAATAACTGAATTTTAATTACATTTGACCTGTTATTTAACATGATTTAAATCTAGAATAATTGACCCGAGCATGTAAATATTTTTCTCATTTTAAAAAATGATAAATAGCGAACAGCATGTGACCGTAAAAAACAATAAATAATAACACATGAAAACAGATTCATTTGTAGAAAGGCATCTTGGCCCTACTAAAACTGAGGTTCAGGAAATGCTAAAAACCATAGGAGTTGATACCCTTGACGCCTTAATTGATAATACTATACCTCCACATATTAGGTTAAAGGATCCGCTAAAATTACCTCAGCCTATGAGTGAATATGAATTTAGTAATCATATTCAACATCTGGCCTCTAAAAATAAACTATACAAGAATTATATTGGTTTAGGATATCATTCAACTATTTTACCGGCAGTAATACAGCGTAATATTTTTGAAAATCCGAGTTGGTATACTTCCTATACGCCATATCAGGCAGAAATTTCTCAAGGCAGATTAGAAGCCTTATTGAATTATCAAACAATGGTAACCGATCTAACGGGAATGGAAATTGCAAATTCCTCATTATTAGATGAAGGTACCGCTGCAGCGGAAGCCATGACTATGCTTTACAATGCAAGATCTAGAGATCAAAAAAAGAGGAATGCCAGTCAGTTTTTTGTCTCTGATGATGTTTTACCTCAAACGATCTCAATTTTAGAAACACGTTCTGAACCTTTAGGGATAGAACTGATTTTTGGTAACCATGAAACTTTTGAATTTACAGAAAATGTATATGCTACCATAGTTCAATATCCAACAAAATATGGTCAGGTTCATGACTATACTAAATTTATAGATAAGGCTCATAACAACGATTCTAAAGTTATAGTTGCTGCCGATCTGTTAAGTTTGACCTTATTAAAATCTCCTGGTGAAATGGGCGCAGATGTTACCGTAGGTACTTCGCAACGTTTTGGTATTCCTTTAGGATATGGAGGTCCGCATGCAGGATATTTTGCTACAAAAGAAGCCTATAAAAGGTTGATTCCGGGAAGAATAATTGGAGTGACCATTGATGCCGATGGCAATAGAGCTCTGCGAATGGCTTTACAGACACGTGAGCAACATATTAAGCGTGAAAAAGCGACTTCAAATATTTGTACTGCCCAGGTTTTATTGGCCGTAATGGCAGGAATGTATGCCGTTTATCATGGTTCTGACGGACTTAAATATACTGCAAAAAGAATTCATTCACTTACAAATACCTTGAATGAAGCCATAGAAAAACTAGGATTAAAACAATTAAATTCTACTTATTTTGACACCTTACAGGTAAAAGTAACCAATGCTACAAATCTGAAATATATTGCCGAAAGAAATGAAATTAATTTCTTAATTATTGATGAAACTACCATTGGTATTTCTATTAATGAAACTACTACAGATACTGATTTGAATGCTATCTTACGTGTACTCGCTGAAGCTGAACATAAAGATATTATTACAATTAAAGATTGTTCTCTTTGTGTAAGTATTCCTGACGAATTGGTTAGAACTTCAGATTTTCTAACGCATGAAGTTTTCAAGAATTATCATTCTGAAACAGAAATGATGCGTTATATCAAACGACTGGAACGGAAAGATATATCCTTAACAGATTCTATGATCTCACTAGGTTCTTGTACCATGAAGTTAAATGCTGCTTCAGAAATGTTACCTTTAAGTGAAAGTAACTGGAATAGTATCCATCCTTTTGTACCTACTGATCAAGCTCAAGGCTATCAGGAAATGTTAAAAGGTTTAGAAGCCTCTTTAAATATAATAACCGGTTTTTATGCTACTTCATTGCAACCTAACTCTGGTGCTCAAGGTGAATATGCAGGTTTAATGGTCATTAGAGCTTTCCATAAATCAAATCAAGAATCGCATAGAAATATTTGTTTGATCCCTGCTTCAGCGCATGGTACCAATCCCGCTTCAGCGGTAATGGCCGGAATGAAAGTAGTAGTTACAAAGACTACTGACGATGGTAATATTGATGTTAATGATCTAAAAGAAAAAGCGGAGTTACATTCTGAAAATCTTGCGGCTTTAATGGTGACCTACCCATCTACTCATGGTGTTTTTGAAAGTGCTATTAAAGATATTACCGATATAATACACACGCATGGTGGACAAGTTTATATGGATGGTGCAAATATGAATGCACAAGTAGGTTTGACAAATCCGGCTACCATTGGTGCAGATGTATGTCATTTAAATTTACACAAAACATTTGCCATTCCACATGGTGGTGGTGGCCCGGGTGTAGGTCCAATTTGCGTTGCTGAACATTTGGCAGACTTTTTACCAACCAATCCTATAATTAAAAGTGGTGGTTCAAAACCGATCTCAGCAATTTCTGCCGCTCCTTGGGGTTCTGCTATGGTAGATCTGATCTCTTATAGTTATATTAAAATGTTGGGTGCAAACGGACTTAAAAAAGCAACTATTTATGCCATTTTAAATGCCAATTATATCAAAGCACGATTAGAAAAGCATTATAAAATTCTATATACAGGGGAAATGGGATTTGCTGCCCATGAAATGATTGTCGATTTTAGAGAATTTAAAGCCAAAGGAATTGAAGTATCCGATATTGCGAAACGACTTATGGATTATGGTTTCCATGCTCCTACCCTTTCGTTTCCGGTGGCCGGCACTTTAATGATCGAGCCTACTGAAAGTGAAAGCAAAATTGAGTTAGACAAATTTTGTGACGCTTTGATTGAAATAAAACATGAAATTGATGCGTATGTTGAGGGTGAAGATTCCGTTTTAAAAAACGCACCACATACACAAGCAATGGTAACTAATGATGTATGGAGCTTAAATTATTCAAGGCAAAAAGCGGCATTTCCGTTAGCTTATATTTCAGAAAATAAATTCTGGGCACCAGTTCGAAGAGTTGATGATGCCTATGGTGACAGACATTTGGTATGCTCATGCAATCCGATTGAAGATTATATGGAAGTTTAATTAATAACCCAACAAATTAAAAAAAAATTAAAATGTTACCTTTGTAGCTTCTTTTTTTAATAATGAAAATTTAATAATGAAAAAAATAACCAAAGAAACCTATATAAATTGGTATAAAGACATGCTGTTTTGGCGCAAATTTGAAGATAAATTAGCGGCAGTTTATATACAACAAAAAGTAAGAGGATTTCTACATTTATATAATGGGCAAGAGGCTGTACTTGCAGGTGCATTACATGCGATGGATCTGACCAAAGATAAGATGATTACAGCATATCGTAATCATGTACAACCAATTGGAATGGGTGTTGACCCTAAATTGGTAATGGCTGAGCTTTTTGGTAAAGTTACCGGTACATCAAAAGGAATGGGTGGTTCAATGCATATTTTCTCTAAAGAATATCGTTTTTATGGTGGTCATGGTATTGTAGGTGGTCAGATTCCTTTAGGAGCAGGTATCGCTTTTGGAGATAAATATCATGGTAGTGATGCTGTTACCTTAACTTATTTTGGTGATGGCGCTGCACGTCAAGGCTCACTGCATGAAACATTTAACATGGCAATGCTATGGAAATTACCGGTGGTATTTATTGTTGAAAATAATGGTTATGCTATGGGTACTTCTGTTGAACGTACTGCCAGTCACTTAGAAATTTGGAAACTGGGATTAGGTTATGAGATGCCAAGTAGACCCGTTGACGGAATGAATCCGACGAAAGTTGCTGAAGCTGTATCAGAAGCTATTGAGCATGCAAGAAAAGGTAACGGACCAACTTTCTTAGAAATGAAGACCTATAGATATAGAGGACATTCAATGAGTGATGCTCAGCATTACAGAACCAAAGAAGAAGTTGCTGAGTATAAAAAGATAGATCCGATCACGCAGGTATTAGATATTATCAAAGAAAAGAAATATATGAGTGCCGATGAGATCGAAGCGATAGGCAAAGAGGTAAAAGCAAAAGTTGCTGAATGTGAAAAATTTGCCGACGAATCACCATATCCGGAAAAACAGCAGTTATATGATATGGTATATGAACAAGAAGATTATCCGTTTTTAAAACATCGTTTATAATCCCGATATTTACAATTACACGATTAAACAAATAAACAGAAAAACAATACTAAAAAGGAATGGCTCAAATAATTAATATGCCTCGTTTAAGTGACACCATGGAAGAAGGTGTTGTTGCCAAATGGTTAAAAAATGTAGGGGATACTATTGAAGAAGGTGATATTTTAGCTGAAATAGAGACCGACAAAGCAACCATGGAATTTGAATCTTTTCATGAAGGTACTTTATTACATATAGGTATAAAAGAAGGAGGCTCTGCCAAAGTAGATTCTTTATTAGCAATTATTGGTGAAAAAGATGAAGATTTTTCTGACTTATTGAAAACTGCACCGACAGAAAAGAAAGAAGAAAAGAAAGAAGCCACAACTGAAAACACAGCGACCAATTCTGAAAATACTGCATCTAAAGAAGTAGAGATACCAGCCGGTGTTGAAATAGTAACAATGCCTCGTTTAAGTGATACCATGACAGAAGGCACGGTTGCCAATTGGCTTAAAAAAGTGGGTGACACTATTAAAGAAGGCGATATTATAGCCGAAATAGAAACAGACAAAGCCACTATGGAGTTTGAATCTTTCTATGAAGGAACACTTTTATATGTAGGTATTGATGAAGGAGGTTCTGCACCTGTAGATAGTGTTTTAGCAATTATTGGTAAAAAAGGAACAGATGTGACAGGTGTAATTGAAGCGGTTAAAAAAGGTGCTTTTTCCAAAAATGGTGAAACACCTAAAGAATCGGCTCCAGTTGAAGAAACAGCTAAAGTTGAAGCGACAGCTCCTGTCTCTTCTCAACCTATTGTTACTACCAATGCATCGGGTGGAAGAATTTTTGCTTCACCATTGGCTAAGAAAATAGCTCAAGAAAAAGGCATCAACCTAAGTCAGGTAAACGGTACCGGAGATCATGGCCGTATTATTAAAAAAGATATAGAGAACTTTACACACGGTCAGGCTACAAATGCTGCAATGCCATTTGTACCAAGCGGACAAGAAAGTTTTGAAGAAGTACCTAATTCTCAAATGCGTAAAGTAATTGCACGTAGATTAGGAGAATCTAAATTTACAGCACCACATTATTATTTGAATGTTGAATTTGACATGGGTAATGCGATTGCTTTCAGAGCACAATTCAATTCAGTTCCTGATACTAAAATATCATATAATGATATGATAGTCAAAGCCGTAGCATTAACTTTAAAACAACATCCTAAAGTAAATACACAATGGTTTGATGATAAAATACGAATCAATCACCATGTACATATTGGAGTTGCCGTGGCTGTTGAAGATGGACTTTTAGTACCTGTTTTAAAATTTACTGATGAGCAAAGCTTGCAACAAATTGGTGCTCAAGTAAAAGATTACGCTGTTAGAGCAAGAAATAAAAAACTAACACCACAAGAAATGGAAGGGAGTACTTTTACCATTTCTAACTTAGGTATGTTTGGTATAACTGATTTTACCTCGATTATAAATCAACCAAATTCTGCAATTTTATCGGTAGGAGCTATTGTACAAAAACCAGTGGTTAAAAACGGACAAGTAGTTGCAGGTAATACCATGAAATTAACAATGGCTTGTGATCATAGAACCGTTGATGGTGCTACCGGATCTGAATTCTTATTGACCTTAAAAGGTTATATTGAAAATCCGGTAACTATGTTGGTGTAATCGATTTACAGAAATAAACTCAAAAAAAATCCATCACAGCAAGTGATGGATTTTTTATTTATGACATTTATTCTATCTAGGTCGGTAATCCAGATCAAGCCCTAACATTCCTTTAGCCAATATTTCTCTGGTCAAATAACTATTAGCCGGATGAATTTTGCCTAAACGTGCATCTCTGAACAATCTTTCAAAACCTGATTTTCTTGAAATTCCGTAACCGCCCATTATATCCATAGCTCTATCAACAATTCTCCATGAGCCTTCAACGGCATGACATTTAGTAGAGACTATTTTTACGCCCCAAGCTGGGCCATAGTCTTTACCTTCACTCCACTCACGTGCTGTGGTATCTAAATGCGGACCGATACCTTCCATCTCCAGGATCATTTCGGCAACATCATGCTGTATTCCGGGATGATAAGCCATTGATGGCCGGCCTAACGACATTGATTTTTTCTTTGGTAAGGATGCTAAGACCATATCTACTACACGTTGTGCCAATCCGTAATAAACATTTCCAAACCCTATCAATGCCCAGGCAAAAACGCCTAAAATAAATCCATCCATTCCTTTAAATCCGGTTGGTAATTTTCTAACAATATATTTATCAGGAATAAATACTCCATTTAATATAGTATCATCAGATCTTGTTGCTCTCATCCCCATTACATCGTCCCACGTATTTTTTATTTCAAAATTCTCAGAATCCCTAGGCATAAAAGCATGAATTACCATTGGGTTATCAGGGTCTGAGTTATCCTGACCATGAAAACCAAAATAATCCCAGACAGGCGTTAAACTTCCAAACATCTTGTGACCGGTAAATTTATAACCTCCTTCTACCCTTTCGGCTTTACAGGTAGAATATAAAACAGGAGAATCATTTCCAGATTCACCATGGCCGGCAGCAAAAATTTTTCCTTCACCTGCTTCTTTTAATAACCACTCCATTGAGGTGTCACCATTTCTCCATAGATCCGCCACCAATCCGGCCCAATACACATGCATATTCAATGCAACCGCCGTTGGTGCAGCATGATAAGCAAGTTTTCTTGTTATTTCTCCGCAATCTGCCAATGACATACCATAGCCGCCAAATTCTTCAGGTACAGACATTAATAAATAACCAGCGGCTTTCAATTCGTCAAAATCTTCTTGAAAGAAAAGATTGTTGGCATCATAATGTGCCGCTCTTTCCTGACAATTTTTAAAAATTCCTTCCAATTCTTCTAAAAGTTCTTCTTTTGTTTTTACAGTTGCGATCATAGTATAATTTTTAATTAGTTTATTTGGTCAAAACTAAACAGACTAAAAAATACAGACCGCTACATTTCATTCAAAAGATTACAATTTTGAATCATTTGTTTATTATGTATGTAAGAAATGGAGATTAATTTATATGTTGTTGTATATATTTTGAAGGAAGGATTCCATACTTATCCATAAAACATTTTGAGAAATAGGCAGGACTATTATAACCTGTTTCATACGCAACTTCAGCAATATTACCAGATTGATCGTGCAGTAAATTTATTGCTCTATGCAATCTAAATTCTCTAATAAATTTATTGGGTGATTTTCCGGTTAAATTCAAAAGTTTTCTATAAAATTTTGATTTGCTACAGCCTAATTCTTTACCAAAATTACCAACATTAAAATTAGCTTTGTTCCAATTAGCCTCTATATGATCCATTAAACAAGTAAGAAATTTTTCTTCTGATGGTTTTAGTGTACGGATTAGATCATTATCAATAAAAGCATTTCTATTCTCACTTTCATACAAAGCTTTTACTTCAGATGAAATCACTATTTGTTCCTTAACAATCTCGCACATGCGGGTAGTTAATGTAATGGCCTCTCCAAAAATAGTTTCATTCTCGGTAACCGGTGCACCGGTACCTAGACCTATTTTAAGTCTTCGGTTTGTAGAATCATATTTAGTAGTAATATACTTGAAATTAAACTGAATTTTTAGTGCACATAAAACGGCATTGGTGACAGATGTAAAAGAAACCAAATAACTATTATTATCCTTTTTTACTATGTTACCATTAAAATGTTTCAAGGATTTTGAAATACTATTGTGAAATTTTTGAGTAAATATGCCAAATTGATTCGCCTCAAGTCTATTTAAATAATTACTGGTTTCAATAACCATAATAGTTCTAAAAGCAGGATCATTGATTATATTCAAGTCTGTGTTTTGTGATTTTTCAGGATCTTCAATTCTACCTAAGAAAGATTCTACAATAGCATCATCAACTTCAATAATACTATGGGGAAGATCACCATGAGCATGATTGTGCATTTCCTGAATTGCTTTTTTATTTGGAGCTTGTATCAAACAAAAGGCCGTTTTTCTTTGTTCGTCACACCAATAGGTCATGCCTTTACAATCAAACAAATGTTCAACTTCTAAATCGGCTTGATGCATTTCAGCCACGTGTATTGCCGTAACACCATCCGGCATTTCATGACGATCCATATAAATAGGCATAGTGTGTTTTTTTTGTAAGTTACAGATTTAATGAATAATAATCAAAAATAATTAATTGATAATCAAAAGTCAAGGGGGATTTTTTCCCTTCATTCTATGATAATTCTAATTATGCAAACTCGTAAATATTATTAATAAATAACTAATTCTTTAAAATATGTATATCATTAATTAAACGTTTTATTTCTTTAGTATCAGTACCGTCATAAATACCTCGAATTTGTTTCTTTTTATCAACCAATATAAAATTGGGAGTATGAATAAAATCTTGTAAGCCTCCATCACCTTGTTCAACCACGGCGAAATAACTTTTACGCGCCAATTCATAAATATGTTTTTTTTCTCCGGTAGTAACATTCCATTTTGAATCAATAACCCCCTTTTTGGTTGCATATTCACGCAGTTTAGGGATACTGTCTATATCTGGGGTTACAGAAAGTGATAAGAACATGATATCATTATTCGTTAAAAAAACCTCTTGAACTTTTGCCATATTACCGGTCATAATTGGACAAGGACCCTGGCAACTTGTAAAAAAGAAATCGGCAACATAGATCTTGTCTTGATAATCTTCTTGCGTAACCGTTTTTCCGTTTTGATTTATTAAGTGGAAATCTGCAACTTTATGGTCTTTATTGGTTTTGCGTAAACTTTTATCAACTAAGGCCTGATTAAAATCTGAGGGACTGTAAACAGGCAATTGTTGTTCTGATAATTTATTACAACCATAAATTAATGCTAGTGTTCCTAGGATAAATGCGAATCCTTTTTTATGAAATAACTGTTTCATTATTAATTAGATAGAACTATTTTGATTACCAATAAAAGTTTTAGCTTCTACAAGTTCTGACCTATTACTATTTGAATTTTTTGTTAGCTCGATCAATTGCTCAAAGTAATGCCTAGCTTTCTCCTGATCTCCGGTTTGTTTGGCTGCAATAGCCGCTCCATAAATACCGTTGAACCTGTTAGGATTCTCTTTAAGGTTTTCTTCATAGATTGCTAAAGCATCATTTGATTTGTTTACATCTAGTAGCACATCTGCCAAAAATTCCCTAGCCGGTATTATTTTACCAGGTGTAATTCCGTGTTTGCCAACAACATCTTCTAATTCTACGGCATCTTTTAAAAGTGCAAGACCTTTATTTTCTTCACCTCTAAAATAATATAATAAGCCTTGGGTAATTGTAATCTGAACCATAATCTGTTTCGCAAAAGACTGGTTACCATTCTCAATAACTTTTTGTCTTAGTGATTTAAGAATCCCAAGTTCTTTTTCAGCTGAACTAAAATTTTTGAGATGCGTAGCACCTACGGCTCTACCGAAATGATGTAAAGCCTTTTGCCAAGGGAATTCTTCCCATTTTAGTTCCGTTTCATGAAGTTCAAGGTTTGCTGCAATATCCCATTGTTTATTTTCTAATGCTATCCTTGAAGGAATCGCGGCAAAAGGATAAGCAATGGCAAAAATATTAGATGGATACACCTTATACATTGTTTTCATAAGTTCAT
>Ga0209633_10004682_pt1 | contig 12237 bp, 10 predicted proteins | sample Cruoilmetagenom1_FD_187290 | JGI IMG/M metagenome (GOLD analysis project Ga0209633, IMG submission 187290) | Oil polluted marine microbial communities from Coal Oil Point, Santa Barbara, California, USA - Sample 1 (SPAdes) (version 2) | ecosystem: Environmental > Aquatic > Marine > Oil seeps ... | reverse complement strand
CCTCAGGTGCCTTGTCATTACATGGCCACTGTATGCCTCCGAGTTGTTCTATCTTCTCATAAGACATCTCAGAGTAGTCACAAAGTTGACCTTCACTGACACGCTTTATCTCATTAAAGACATCTTTTGGTGTTTTGAGGTCTTTAAAGAGAAGCGCATGTTTGTCTTCAAAATACTCAGAAAATTCTAAAACGATGTCTAAGTCTGCTTTAGAATCACCCAAAGGTTCTACTGCTTTCTTTGCATAGTTACAACGTCTCTCAGAGTTGGTGTAACATCCTTCTTTCTCAGACCATGTGGCAGCGGCAAAGACGACATCTGCTATTTGTGCAGTGTCTGACATAAAGGCATCTTGTACGACTAGAATATCTAGTTTTTTAAGTGCCGCGCGTAAGGCATTTTGGTCAGGGTAAGAAACAAGTGGATTCGTAGCGACAACCCATAGTGCTTTTATCTCCCCACGGTTGATAGCATCTATGATCTGTGGGTAGGCATACCCACGTTTGTTAGGTACCAAGTCTACAGGAACATCCACAATGTCTGCAAAGGCTTGTCTATCTGCATCAGATGCGTAATTTCTATACCCTGGTATGGACGAGGTAAATCCAAACTCACGTGTACCCATGGCATTACACTGACCGGTGATAGACATAGGACTTGCCCCCTCACGGCCAACATTTCCAGTGATAAGTGCAAGGTTACAGATGGCAGAGACTGTGTCCGTCCCGATACTGCTTTGGTTGACTCCCATTGTCCAAGCTGACATCACAGCATCTGCTTGTGAGTAGATCTTCGCGAGGTTATAAAGTTCTTTTACGTCTATACCTGTGATTTCTGCTACTTCTTGAGGAGGGTAGTTTGCTAAGATGTGTTTTTTAAACTCCACATAGCCGTTGGTACGTTCTTTGATGAACTTTTCATTTTCCCAGCCTTGCTCAAAGATGATGTAACAAAGTCCGTTAATAAGTGCTAAGTCAGAACGGGGAGCAAGAGGTACAAAGATGTCTGCCATCTGCGCTGTTTTAGATTTGCGAGGGTCTATGACGATGATTTTAGGATTGTTAGGGTTTTTTGCGATATGAAGCTTCAAGATAGGGTGGTTGTCTGCTATGTTTGCCCCTATGAGCATAATGACATCTGCCTTTTCAAAATCTTCATAACATCCTGTAGGGCCATCTGAACCAAAGGTCTGTTTGTACCCCATCACGGCTGATGCCATACACAGTGTCGTGTTCCCATCATAGTTGTTCGTCTCAAGTCCAAGCTGTACGAACTTACCTAAAGCATAGAAGTCTTCTGTAAGCAGTTGTCCTGTAGAGATGACCGCTACCGCACCCTTGCCATGTTCTTCTTGTATACGTTTAAACTCATCAGATGTATGTTTAAATGTTTCATCCCAAGTACTGGGTGTAAGTTCGCCATTTTTACGTATGAGAGGAGCTTCCACACGAGAGTCAGCGTAGACCATCTTGTGTTCACTGAGTCCCTTAGGACAAAGTGTACCAAAGTTCACAGAGTGTAGGGGGTCACCTTTAGAGTAGACTGCTTTACCAGCTTTCACCCCGATGTACATACCACATCCTACACCACAGTAGCCACAAGTAGAACGTACCCATTTGTCAGGTGCTTTGTCTTTGGCTACTTTTCCGAAGATGGGGTCATCAACGAGTGCGTATTTGTCTTCTTTGATGTCGAAGCCTAGGAATGATTTTGTTTTTTGTATGATGCTCATTTTCTTTTCCTATTTTTGTTTTTAAAATATTTTTTTAATTTATCAATTGTTGGAGCATTTTTTTTATGTAAAATTAAATGGCAATTTGGACAGACAGGGATTAAATCTTTAATAGGGTTAACTTTATAGGATTTACCTATTTTATGAAGTGGTATAATATGATGCACATGTATAGAGTTCCTACCTATGTTTCCATATGTATCCTCAAAGTTAAATTCACAAATTTGACAGTTGTATCCAAAATGATTTAGACAAGCTTCTCTAGCTTTTTTATCTCGTTCATAACGATTAACATATACTTTTTCACTATTACCTTCGCTGAAATCTTTATCCTTATTTAATTCGTCTGGATATATATCAAGTTTGTCATTTAATACTCTATACACTTCTTTAATAATATCCTTATTGTCTAAGTATTTTGTTCTAGTTGAAACTATTTTATAATTTAATTTCTTATTAGCATTAATAATTTGAATATTGGTGAGTTGATGACCTTGTGTATATTTTCCACCTCCAACTCTATCAAAATTTTCAAAAATTTCTCCAGTAAATACTCCTTTTGCGACAATGTATCCATCATATGCAAAATAAATTATATCGTTAGGTTCAATTTGTTGAAGTTTTTTTACATGGTAGAAATAATTATTATCTCGATTGTGTAATATAGTTGTAAAGAATTCTTTTGCATCTTCAATACTGTAAAAATTTGGTATATCTTTTTTTAATCTAAATAATAAATTCATAGTATTTCCATGTTATTAATGTCTCTGGTTCCCAGCAAAGAAGTTCCCTGCTAGTCCTAATGGTTTAACTCCCATAATGATACCTACAAGCCAATACATTTATCTGTGTATCAAACACTTCATAGACTAAGCGATGTTCTTGGTTGATGCGTCTTGACCAACATCCTTGTAGTTCATGTTTTAATGCTTCAGGTTTTCCTGTGCCCTCAAAAGGAGTTCTCTTCATCTTTTTTAAAAGAGAGTTTACTTTTTTGAGTAACTTTTTGTCATGACTTTGCCAATAACAGTAGTCTTCCCATGCCTCGTCTGTAAAAAGAAGGTTCATTACTCTACTAACTCTTTCTGTGTTACCTTACCTGTACGTGCACTAGAGAGAGAATTGAGTAGTCGTTCTTTATTTTTAGGTGAAGCAAGTAGGTAACTTGTTTCTTTCATGGCATTATAGCTTTCAAGCGACATAATGACAATATTTTCTCCATTTTTACGGTTTACTATAATCTCTTCACTGTCCTCATAGACTGTGTCACAAAGTGACTTCAGGTTATTTCTTGCTTCTGTAAAATTAACTACTTGCATAGGGCTTCCTTCTTGTTCCATATCTTGTACATATTATAGTACATAATAGGGGGTTTTGTCAAGTTTCTTGTCTCTGTTTAGAATAACTAGTGTCTTTGATTCTTCTTTAAAAACCTTAGCCATCTATATTCTCTAAAATAATCTCTATGCTAAGAAACATAGGCAAAGGTTTGGTGCTTTTTAGTGCTATAAATCCTAGCTTTTTATAAAAAGAAACAGCTTCTTCTTCTGCTAGGAGATAGACACCAGCACATCCAGCTATCTTTGATAGTTGGGCTACTTTAAGTAAAGCATCACGTAATAGCCTTTTACCTATGCCTTGACATTGTAGGGACGTGTCTACACCTAACATACCTAACTTTATGACAGGAACAATAGGTGGTAAACCACTTGGCTTGTCTAGTGTTTCAAATATTTCTCTTGCTATCGAAAATGTATCAAGAGTATAAAATGCTACAAAATGTTCTTTTTCATCGAGTAGAACATAGGCTTGACTAAAATGTTTTTTGACACGTTTTTTGAGTGATTTATGAACAAAAGTATTTATCATCTCATTACCACAATCAAAAGATTTCATCTCTTTGTAAGTGGTAGCTGTGTCAAAAGTAACCAGTCTCAGTTTAGGCATTAAAACCTTCCATATTCATAAGCTCTTTGAGTTCTTTTGTGGCAGGTTTGGGGTTAGCTAGTTCTTTTTCAAGTTTCTCCCACTCTTGCTTACTAAGAGTCAGTACTTTTTCTTCTAACATTACATCTTTCGCCCGTTGTGTTGCTGTAGAGATAAGAAAACTACTCAAATCCATACCTAAAGCATTTGCTGCACCTTGTAAAAGTGATTTTATATCTTTAGATGTTTTAAACTCTATACGTGCATCTTTGGTATCGATGGTTGTTAACATGGTTTATCCTTGTACGGTTATTGTACGTATATTATATACTTTTAAGTGTGTCATGTCAATGCCTCTGGTTTCCAGCAAAGAAGTTCCCTGCTAGTCCTAATGGCACCACTGTTCTATAGAACAAGTAACGTCCACTAAGTTCTGATGCAAATGCACCCAGTGTTGCTATGATGAGCGTGACTATCGCTAAACCTACCAAACCACTTGCTGTAAATAAAATGGCTAAGAGTGGTAAAGCCAGTGCAAACACTGCTAAAGAGTAGACTCTAAACTTCTTTATAGTACCAAAATGTTCTTCTAAAAGTATACGGCTTCTGTTGTACTGGTAGTAGAGTGGGTCTTCTTTGTCTAAGTGACGGTAAAACATGACCTCTTCAAGTATGACCAGTGATTGTCCCATACCTACGAGTAGAGTGATGGCCAAGAGTACCATGACACCTTGTGCCCCGTTTGCTATGAGTAGGGCAGTGGCGATGAGTAAAAAGCCGATGTAGCCTGAGCCGAAGAACTTTTTAGTGGTACTCTTTCTGTTCCAGGATGGTCGTGCTTTGATGCGGTATATCATCGACTGTGCGTAGATACCGTAGATACCTATGGCAAGGGTGATAGCCTCAACAAATAGCAGTACAAATCCACTGACCTCTAAGAAGTAAAGGAGTACCACAAGTGATGCTAAGCCGGTAAATGCACCCAAGGCTATGGCTTCACGGCTGAGCCATGAAGTTCGCCAGTTTTTCATCGCCATAAGTGCCATACCTGGTCTGCCTAAGTGAAGTGCAGAGAGCGGCAAGCCGATGGCAGCGGGTAAAAAGGCGAGTATCGCCATGGTTAAGTTGGGTTTAGGAAGGTTAAATCCTAAGCTAAAGAGTAACTGTCCCAAAAAGAGTGCTAGAAATGCACCTAAACTTACCTGTGTTAGTACGGTCATAAAAACAAGTGGCAGTTCGGGGTGTGCAGGCTTGAGTAAGTGCTCATCTGCGATGCGTAGTTCTTCTCCCTCTTTGAGTTCTGGAAGAGTGTAACGTGTGGTGGGTTTGGTGATGTCTATGTCTGCTAAGTGAGGGGCTACACCAACTTTCGCCATATCTTCATCTAACCATTTTTTGACATTAAAGACTTCTATCTCTATGGCGTTACTTGGGCAGGCTTGTACACACGCAGGGCTCTGTCCTGCTTCAAGCTTATCTGCACACATATGACACTTGGTAACGATGCCTCGCTCTTGGTTAAAGGTAGGTACTTCATATGGGCAGTTCCATGTACAGTACTGACACCCTATGCAGCTAGGGTCATCATGCCAGACGATGCCGTTGTCAAACTTGATGTAAGACTCTGTAGGACAGCCTATGAGACACTCAGGTTCTATACAGTGGTTACAGCTCATAGAGTTAAAGAGTTGCAGAGTATCAGGGAATTCACCCATCTCCATCTCTCCCACGCGACGCCATTTGATGTCATCTGGGTTGGCATTTTGTTCGTTACAAGCTACTTCACAACAGTGACACCCTACACATGCGGTTGCATCAAAGTGAAAACGGTACTGCTCTCCCTCACCCAGTTCAGGTAAGTCGATGCTGTAGTTTCCACACTGCATACCTGTGTTGGTTTTGTGGTTGATAAAGTCTGAGAGTGGGGTGTTTTCTGTGAGTGGTTCTACAGCCATTTTAAAACCCTTTGTAGGTCGAGGTGTCCTCTCCCCGACATTGGTATTGGATATAAACTATCTATTGTATGCATGGTTTGTGTCGGGTAGAGGACAACCCGACCTACGGTTATTGTATGCATCTATATCTCTTTTAAAGCTACAAGTAACTCAGAGAAAACAGCCGCTCTCTCTTTTTTGTTTTCGTGTGTCATGTTGTAGATGACCTCAGAGAGTTTAGCTGGTACTTTGGGGTTTAGTGTGTTTACTGTATCTCTTTTGATGGTACGAGGTTTTAGGAGTATTGGTGCTAGTCCATCTACCCCTTCAAAACGCTTTTCACCTGTAAGAAGTTTAAATAGTTTGAGTCCAAATCCAAAGAGTTCGTACTCTTCACGGCTACTGCTTTTTGGCTCAGCTTCAAGTTCAAAGAACACATCTAAATCTAACTTGTCGTTAAGGATATAGTTGATCTTTGTAAAAAATGCCAAAGCTTGGAAACTATAGTTACGGCTTAAAAATCTATCATCAAAGGCTTCATACGTTTCACCTCTTAATTTATGTCTAGCATAGGTTTTTAGTAAGTACTTCACATGATGCTTTGCTTCGGTGATAGGTAGAGCTTTATGTAGGGCATGTGCTTCTACCGCTTCACGGGTGATCTTCCCGCCTACAAAGATATGTACACCATCTACACGGTTACCCTCAGAGTCTTTGGCTTTACAGCCTTCAAATCCGATGTCTGCGATACCATGTACACCACACCCTTTAGGACATGCCGACCAGTTCATCCGAACGTTTGCATTTTCTATGGCTACTTCTGAGCTGAGGAAATGTGCCATTTCTATAGCATCTGGTTTGTTAGGAATGACACCAAAACTACAGGTTGCTGTTCCTGCACAAGCTATCATGTCGTTGAAGTAGAGGTTGTTAAATTTTGCGTAGTGTGTGATGAGGTCATTAGCCTCAAAGCCTGCAAGTGATTCTTTAGGAACATTCACGATGTAAACATTTTGATCATAGGTAAGTCTTACATCTCCTGTACCAAACTCTTTTGCAGCTTGGGCAGTTGCCATCATATCTGACCCCGTAAAGATACCAGAAGGTACGATGATTTTGTAGTTAAACTTTCCATTACGTCCAAGTACTTTGTTAGAACCTAGGGCTATGTTTTGAGACTGTACCATAGTGGTACCTGCCGTAGTGAACTCTGCGCCAGCTTCAACTTTAACCGCATCTACAAAATTGTCTATGCCGACATCATTGATGAGGAAAACCAAACGGTTCTTGTTACGGTTATCTCTATACCCATAGTTTTTAAAGACAGTAAGTAGGGACTTGAAGAACAGAGGGACTTCTTCTATGGTCACAAAGAGGTTAGCATCTTGAGATTGTACTCCAACTCTTGCTCCAAGGTAAACGTTAAACCCAAACAGACCATCTTTTTGTGCTAAGACAAAACCACAGTCATGTCCGAAAATGTTACAAGAGTTTGAGAGTGAACCGAGTATGCCTGTGTTAAATTTACGTGGCAGTGCAGAGATCCACTCAGGGTTTTCTCCAAAGATGGCTTGCAGTTCTTCAATGATAGGCATCGTCTCTATAACAGAATCATAAGCGATACCATCAAGAGGATCAGCCACAATGCCACGAGGGTTGTCTACCCCTGTTTGAAAAGTAGAGACACCAGCCTCTTTCAGTTCGGCCAATACTTTTGCGATGTCTTCTATCTGTAAGTAACGAAGCTCTACTTGCATACGCGTGGTGATGTCTATGTAGTCATTCCCAAACTTTTTAGCTACTTCACCGATGCGTTTGGCTTGTTCGTAGTTTAGTTGCCCAGCTGGTATACGCACACGAAGCATAAAGTCCTCACCTTTGTCAAAAAGTCCAAAACATTTTAAAAAGTAAGCAGAGTCTTCTTTTGCTAAACCCTCATAACCCGCAGCTGCTATCTCTTCTAGTTTAGCATGCACATCCATAGGCATTTTAAGTGCTTTAGTTGTCTCTACTTTGTTGACTTTTTTACTTCTTGCTTCTAAAGCTTTTTCTAGGATAGTCATATTGATTTTCTCTCTTTGTAATACTATACTATGTGAAGTATATCGTTTTTTAATATTAGTTATAGCTCTATTGATTTCAGTTATTATATCTTGAAGAGGGTGAAAAATCATTTTTTAGTGATTAAATTTTAATCATTTTAGTTGTTTAGCAATTTTTTTTAGTGAGATTACGCCCTTGTATGTGTATTTTTAATTGATTAAATATTAATCAGTTAATGACTTATGCTGTGTATAATTTTAGTGTATACTTCGTCAACATTTATCTTAAGGAGAACAAAATGGCAGGATTTAAAGCATTAAAAGGACAGGGACATACACCAACGTTGTTCATGGCTTTTTTATATTTCGATATGAGTTTTATGGTGTGGACGATGTTAGGACCACTCTCAACTGAGATTTCTGAGGCATTAGCTGCTACAGGGCATATGATGACATCAGGAGAGAAAGCAACTTTACTTTCACTTCCTATCTTGGCAGGAGCACTGTTACGAATAGTGCTTGGCTTTGGAGTAGATAAACTTGGTGCAAAAACAACAGCACTCATGTCTCAGTCTGTGGTTATTGCAGCACTCTTTATGGCTTACTTTATGGGTGAGTCTATCACATATAATGCTTTACTTGTTGTTGCACTTGGTCTTGGTTTTGCTGGAGCATCATTTGCCGTGGCACTTCCACAAGCAGGTCAGTGGTATCCGCCAAAGTCTCAAGGTATCGTACTTGGTATAGCAGGGGCTGGTAACATTGGTGTGGTCATCGACTTCTTATTTGCACCAAAGATCGCGGAGCTTTGGGGTTGGGAATCAGTATTCTTAGTAGGTGGTGTGATGTCTATCGTGGTATTTATCGCATATGCATTCATTGCTAAAAATGCTCCTGAGTCTGTTTATAAAGCAAGACCAAAAAGACTAGCTGACTACGGTAAACTTTTGAAAGACAAAGATACATGGTGGTTTAACCTTTTCTATGCGGTGAGTTTTGGTGGTTTTGTTGGGTTTGCAGGATACATGAAAGTGTATTTGATGAACACGTATCAAGTAGATATGAGTGCATTTGGTATAGATGTTTTGGATGAGTCAAATGTTAAGGTTGTTGCGGGTTACTTTGGTGCATTGTGTATCTTTGCTGGGGCAGTACTAAGGCCAGTAGGTGGTAACATAGCCGATAGAATGGGTGGTATCAAATCACTTTATATCTTCTTTGGTACCGTGGCGACATTGGCTATCGTGAATGCAACAGTGACACTGCCATTTTGGTTAGCGATCGTGGTACTTTTTCTTATCATGGCAAACCTTGGTATGGCAAATGGAGCGGTTTTCCAACTCGTGCCACAAAGGTTTGGTAAAGACATCGGTATCATGACAGGTATCGTTGGTGCTGCTGGTGGTATCGGTGGGACATTGCTCATCAAGACACTTGGGTGGTCTAAAGGTGCATTTGATGGGTATGCAACAGGGTTTATGATCTTTGCAGCGGTTGTGTTAGTAGCGATCGCAGGTATCTCACTGGTGAAGACGAGATGGAGAACCACATGGGGTGTTAACTCAGGTGGTATTATCTAGTTGTTCAAAGTGTATCACTAAGTTGTTATGAAAACAGCTTAGTGTACATCTTACTAGTTTATCTTTTTTTCTCTTTTTCTTAGCGTTTATCTAAACCAAGCATCCTACTAAAAAGTTTATCTTCTATGAGTCCTACTTTTACAGCAGTCATCAAGTTGTTTGTTTTGTAGTAGGCTATGAGTTCATCTGGTTTTTGACCTGAGATCTGTGCTTGGTTAGTGAGTGCTGAGAGTACTTCTTCTTCCGATACATCGATGCCTTCTTTTTTCGCCAAAGCATCGACGATCAGTGCAGCTTTTATCGAGTCACTTGCTTCAGCCCTCATGCTTTCTCTAAGCGCTTTAAACTTCTCTTTACTCTCTTGGTAAAGTACAAGTTCTTCTTTACTCATATTTTGTGCTCTTTCGTTGACCTTGCCATCTATCTCTTGTTCTACAACGTTGTTTGGTAAGGTAAAGTCAAATTTTGTGAGTAGCCCTTGTATGATCTGTGGTTTTAATGTTGAAGTGTAAAGGTTTGAGAACGCTTGCGATGATACCTGCTCTGTGAGCATCACTTTAAGTGTATCCAGTGTAGCATTTTCGTCATTCAGTGTCTTTTTAGCTAAGGCATCATTGATCTCTAAGGCTACTTGTTCATGTATCTCTTGAAGTGTTACATTAAACTCAGTCTCTTTTCCTGCTAAAGCTTCAGCTTGATAATTTTTAGGGAAAGTCACTTTGATAACCTTCTCTTCATTAGGTTTCATACCGATAACTTGCTCTTCAAAACCAGGCATCAATGTTTTAGAGCCCATCTTAAGTTTATATCCTTGCTCATTGGCACCTTGGAGTGCTCGACCGTTTAAAAAGCCTTCAAAGTCAATGACAACAAGGTCACCACTTTTCACAGCTCTTGGTGCTACTATCTGTGTAAAAGGTGCTTGTTGTACAGCTACCTTTGCAAGTGTGGCATCTACAGCTTCTGCATCTACTGTTGGTTTAGTATAACTTGGTACGATGTCCATATACTCAACGTTTGTGTCTATTACTGGGCTGATAGATATCTCTACTTCAATGTCAAGACCATGCTCTTGTTTCTCATACTTTCTAAAGCTAGGTTGTCCAAGGATCTCATCTTGAGCAATGTTCGCCTCTTTCATACCTGATTCTATGAAGTCTTGTAAGGCTTGTCCCTCTGCATCGCGTTGAAACGCATCAGTATCCGTTGTTTCTAATGTATCTTGAGTTGCTTGCTCTTTTAGTAGAGAAACTTTTTTCTCGATGAGACTATTATCCACAGTACCACTTATGATAATGTTGACATTATCTATCTTCTCTACTGTAATTTTCATTAACGTTTATCTAAACCTAGCATCATACCAAAAAGTTTATCTTCAGTCAGACCCATCTTTGCTGCTGTCATGAGGTTGTTCTCTTTGTAGTAGGTTACAAGTTCTTGTGCATCTTGTCCTGACATCATCGCTTGGTAGTAGAGTGCTGAGAGGATCTCTTGCTCATCTACTTCAAGACCTTCTTTTTTAGCTAAAGCATCTACGATAAGAGCCGTTTTAATGGTGTCACTTGAGATTTCTCTTAGACTCTCTCTTAGCGCATGAAACTTTTCTTTATCTTCATTGAAAGATTCTCTCTCTTCTTGAGTCATTTGCTGTATATGTTCAGTGACTTTAGCGTCTATCTCTTGTTCTACGATGTTACTAGGGAGTGTAAAGTTAAACTTAGTAAGAAGACCTTTTATGAGGAGGGGTTTGAGCTCATCATTGTAAAACTGCGAGAGTGCTTGTGAGTTTATCTGGTCTGCTAGTTTCTCTTTGAGTGTCTCTATCGTCGCTTTTTCATCATTGAGTATAGACTTCGCAAAAGCATCATCTGTTTCTCTGGCTTTTTGTTCTTGAATTTCATGTAGTTTTACTTTAAATTCACTCTCTTTACCTGCAAGGTCTGCTGACTGATACTCTTCAGGAAAAGTTACAGTAATCGTTTTTTCTTCACCATACGTCATACCGATCATCTGCTCTTCAAAACCAGGGATGAATGAGTTAGAACCTATCTTGAGGTTAAACTTCTCAGCACTACCACCTTCAAATGCTACACCATCAACAAAACCTTCAAAGTCGATGAGTGTTACATCGCCATTTTGGGTAGCTCTTGGGTTTTCTATGGCAGCAAATGTTCCCTGAGATACAGCCATCTCAGCAAGTCTAGCTTCTACATCTTCAGGTGCTGCTTCAGGCATAGTAAACGTCGGTACGATGTCTGCATAGTCTATGTCAGTTTCTATGGTAGGACTTGTAGAGATAGACACTTCAAGGAAAAGGCCATTGTCTCTCTTTTCGTATTTTTTAAATCCGGGTTGTCCTAAGATCTCATTTACATCGATGCCAGCTTCATTAAGCCCAGCTTCTATGAATCCAGTGAGTATCTCACTCTCTGCTTGTTGTTGAAGTAGATCATCTGTGAGTTCTTCTTCTGTCTCTTTTTTCTCTTTTTGCGCTTGCTCTTTAAGCTGGGAAAACTTATCTTCTGTCATTTTATTTTCAATTGTACCACTGATGATGATGTTTACATCATCTAGTCTTTCTGCTGTAACTTTCACTACAATCCTTTAGTATATAATGACGCGATTTTAACTAAATAGTCTAAAAGTAACTTTTTAGAGCATGAGTGTAGAATTTTCTTTGTATCAATATTGAGTTTTATGGATAGTTTAAAAGAGGATTGAAAACCTTATAAAGTTATATATTTTATAAGGTTTTGAAAATAAGATATTGAGCTCTATTTTTGATTTGATAAACTTTACTTTATTCGATCAATCATATACCCAATTGATCTAATATTAATAATAAATTCTTCTTTGAGGTTTTTTTTGAGTCTATTTACTTCCGCTCTTATTGTTGCATTATCAATATCATAATCATTCCATACATAATCTCGAAGTGAATCATATTCAACAACCATCCCTCGTCTAGATGCAAGTAATTTAATTATTTGCAATTGTCGATTGGGTAATGTTTGTGGTTCGTT
>Ga0209633_10004681_pt1 | contig 12240 bp, 10 predicted proteins | sample Cruoilmetagenom1_FD_187290 | JGI IMG/M metagenome (GOLD analysis project Ga0209633, IMG submission 187290) | Oil polluted marine microbial communities from Coal Oil Point, Santa Barbara, California, USA - Sample 1 (SPAdes) (version 2) | ecosystem: Environmental > Aquatic > Marine > Oil seeps ... | reverse complement strand
GACAATGCCTATTAGAAATTGGGGGGTAATACTAAACCAATTTTTAGCTATATTTGAAAACAGGATTAAACTATAAATAATTTAACCCTGAGTTTTTAAACTTACACAGTTTTTAGGATAGTGTCTATCTTGAATAATTAGGCGCTTCTTTGGTAATAGTAACATCATGTGGATGACTTTCTAACATTCCGGCAGCAGTTATTTTAACAAATTTTGCTTCTTTTTGTGAAAGAATATCTTTAGCTCCACAATAACCCATTCCTGCACGTAACCCCCCAACAAATTGGTGCATAGTTTCATATAATTCCCCCTTGTAAGGAACTCTTCCAACAATTCCTTCTGGTACTAATTTTTTAATATCATCTTCTACATCTTGAAAATAACGATCTTTAGAGCCTTCTTTCATAGCTTCCACAGAACCCATTCCTCGATAAGATTTAAATTTTCTTCCTTCAAAAATAATGGTTTCTCCAGGTGATTCTTTAGTTCCAGCTAATAAAGAACCTAACATTACTGAATCTGCACCTGCTGCAATAGCTTTTGGTATATCACCAGTATATCTGATTCCTCCATCTGCAATTACCGGTATCCCTGTACCTTTAACAGCATTAGAAACTTCTATAATAGCTGATAGCTGAGGATATCCAACTCCTGCAACCACACGAGTAGTGCAAATAGATCCTGGTCCAATACCTACTTTTACAGCATCTGCCCCTGCTTCTACCAAATATTTTGCAGCTTCACCAGTTGCAATATTACCCACTATCACATCAATCTGAGGAAACTCTTTTTTAATTTCTTTTAAAACTGTAACAACCCCTTTTGTATGCCCATGGGCGGTATCTACAATTAAGGCATCTACCCCTGCCTTTACTAATTTAGAAGCTCGTTTTAAGGCATCACTAGTTACTCCTATTGCTGCGGCAACTCGTAAACGACCATACTTATCTTTATTTGCATTTGGGTTTTCACGAACTTTAATAATATCACGATAGGTAATTAAGCCCACCAATTTATAGTTTTCATCTACAACAGGTAATTTTTCAATCTTATTATCTTGTAAAATAATTTCGGCTTGTTTTAAAGAAGTACCTTCAGAAACTGTTACTAAATTTTTAGAAGTCATTACTTCCTCAATTTTTCGTTCATTCTTTTTTTCAAATCGCAAATCGCGATTTGTAATAATTCCTATTAGTTTCGTTTGAGCATCTACTACAGGAATACCACCAATACTATATTTTCGCATTAAATTTTTAGCATCTCCAACCGTTTCATCTTTGGTAACGGTTACGGGTTCTATAATCATTCCTGATTCAGATCGTTTAACTGCTTTTATTTCGGCTGCCTGATTTTTAATGGTCATATTTTTATGTAAAACCCCTATGCCTCCACTTCGAGCCATAGCTATTGCCATTTCAGATTCGGTAACAGTATCCATTGCAGCGGAAACAATTGGAACGTTTAAACCAATATTTTTACTGAATTTAGATTGAATACTTACTTCTCTAGGAAGTACTTCTGAAAAGGCTGGAATTAATAAAACATCATCGTAAGTTAAACCTTCACCTACAAATTTTGAAGAATTGGAAATCATAGTGCAATCAACTTTAAAATTAATTGCAGGCAAATTTACATGTTTTAATTGATTTTAACCTATTTATTTTTTAAGTGTTTTAAATAACTAATAATAACTTTTCGAATATCATTTGCGGTCTCTGTTTTTTTAGGAGTATAAATACTTATAACACCTTTGTTTTCAGGAGTTAAAAATGGAATGTCATATCCTTTTAATAAATAATCGCTAAAAGCAACCGTATATATTTTAGTATCTATTATTTTTTTATGATTTACTGACCATGTTTTATCATCCGAATTATACGATGCTAAATAGCGTTGTAAATAGGCTCCTTTACCAGCGTGTAATCTTCCATATTCTAATACTTTTTTAAGTAAACTTCCTTTTAATTTTACTTTTAAAATACCACCACCAAATGGCATTACCCTAAAAATATCAAAACCAGTAATATCTCCAGATAATTGATCATCAATTCTAATGGAACCTCCGTTTATAAGTGCACAATCTACCTTATTATCAAACGCATAAGCCATTGATTTTGTAATCAGTTCTCCTAAATTTGTTTGTACGCTTCTAATAGGCGTATCTCTGCCATCTAAAGGAATATTTGTATGATAAAGTACCGCACCTGGATTATCTAAAATTTTATTCAATTTTTCACTTAAAAATAAATCCCACTTATCCACTATTTTTTTTACTTTTTCGTTTGGTTGAATTTTATCATCAATGCTAACCAAAGTAGAATTTATGGTTGTTTTTTTGGTTTTTGTATTGTAAGTTATTCTATGTACATATACCGTTTTAGCATTTGCATCTGCTTTAGTTACTTTACCATTACCTACAGGAATAGACATATTAACATGCTCATGACCTCCCATAATTAAAGGAACTTTAGGCAGCATATTTAACAACATTTTATCATTCTCTTTAGTAACATGGGTCAGTCCAAAAACAATATTGGTATTTTTTTCTAATAAATTATAAGCATTTTTAGCAGTTTCATAAAAATCGTTATAAACTATATAATCTTTAGGGTTGGCATTAATAGTGGCACTAAAAAAACCTATTTTAATAGCTTTACCATCTTTATTTTTTACAGTAAAAGTTACTGTTTTAGGAATATTTTCTCTTTTACCATTTTTTATAACGGCAAAAGGTATTATTGAATCTCCGACTTTGTGTTGTATATTAGTGGCAATCCATTGAAAATTAGATTCATTTAAACGATCTTGCAATTCGCTTTCCGACAAGTCAAATTCATGATTTCCAAAAGCTACCAAATCAAAATGCATAGCATTCATAACTTCAACCATTTGTTTTCCTTTAATTCGCTTTCCTTTATATTTAAGGGTTCCCAACAATGAAGGGTTTAAAAAATCACCCGCTAAAAACAGATACGTATTTGGATTTTCTTTTAATAATTGTTGGTGCAAGGTTTCAACTCTAGCCATGCCACCAACTTTACCTCCTTCTAATGGAGCAATTTCATATACATCATTTAATTGTAAAAAGGTAAATTTAACTTCATTATTTTGTTTTGCACAAGAAATTAAAAATAAGCTTATAGCTAATAAAATATATCCAACTTTTTTCATGATAATTTGTTTTAAAACAAAATTAGCCTTTATTTTAGGAATATAAAAGTTACTGGATATTTAGTAGGTAAAGGTTAACTATTTTTTAAAATATAACTGTTGAATTATTAAAATAATAGCTAATGTATAACTTAAAGTCATTAAAACACCCGAAAGCATTACTATATATTTAAACCATAAAACTCCGCTCCACAGTACAAAAATCCCTCCAAAAGTTAACAAAACGGATGCGAAAGGTTCAAACATTAAAAAATATTTTAATTTTTTGGGTAAAGAAGTAAGGGAAATGAGCAATGAAATTAAAAAGAAAATAACCGATAAAGATAGTATATGACTATGAACAATAGTTAGCATTTCAGATTTGCTTTTTTTAAAAAGCATCACTTTGGCATTTTCATTATTTTCATTTCCTAAATAACGATTTTCAATGCCATTTGGTTTCATTTCTGTAGTAGTATTCACGAAAGATAAACCTCCATAAAACCCTATACTTAAAACAATTACAAAAGTTAAAATTAAATGTTTAACTTCTTTTGGTAACTGATGAATTATGCCGTGAAACTGCATTATAAACTTTTTTTAGTTGATAATATATGAATAGTATTCATTAATTTATCCATTTGATTTGTCATAGATTTAGCAGAGATTGTTGCACCAGAAATTCCAGCAATATCCTTTTCATAAATTAAGGAATTATCCATACTCTTTCCTATAAATTGTTTTAACCAACGTTTACTTCCAATTTCTCCACCTCTATCTTCTCTATATACTAATATTTTTACTTTTTTTATCACTAGATCGGAATCAAAAACAACTAAAAAATCGAAATAATCTACTTTACCGAAGGCTTGACCTTGATAATAGTAACCCATTTTTTTTCCGTTTGAAGTAATTTTTTTGAAGTTATCATTGGTAATATTTATAGGTAGTTTATTAATTATATTTTCAGAAATTAGAATTGTTTCTGTGTTGAAAGTATCAATTAAAAACGTGTTTTTAATTTCTTTATTGATAAGCTTATCAATTTTATTGATAGGCTTAAATGCCACTACTATAAATAAACATATAAAAAATAGTATTTCTTTTTTCATCTTTTAAAATATTAAAAACTAAAAGGAGGCAGTCTGAAAAGTATCTTTCTGAAAGAAAATAAAGAATCTTTTAATAATCAAATTACTGATTATTTGATAAATAAGATTTTTCGACTGCGCTCAAAATGACAATTAAACGGTTTTTCAGACAGCCTCCTTTAAAATAATTATTAAAACCAAATTGCTATACCTGCATTAAATTGCTTTGAAGTATTACTGCCTGAAACAGCATTATTCACTAGTTGATAATCTGCTTTAAAAGCAGCTCCATCTGCAACTTTATAATTTAATCCAAAAATCAATTCATTTTTATCAAATGCTTCATTTACTACTAAACCTCCTGCTGTGCTAGCTTGTGTGTTGTATTTTTCATAACGTAAAAATGGTGTTAATTGTTCCACTCCTTTCAAATCAAAATTGTAGGCAACTTCTCCATAAAAACCATACATTTCTGAACCTAAGTTTTTACCTGTTAATGCATTATAATTTTCTGTATTTGTTAAATTAGTATGTATATATTGACTTTTAAATTCAAAATTTTGATATTTATAGCGAGCATCAAAGCCTAACATTGAAATACCAACAGTAGAATTATCAATGGTATCATCCGTTTGGGTTTTACCAAAATACCCAGACAACCCTAATCGAAGCCCTTTAATACCATAAAAATCTATTTTAGTAGATAAATTTGGAGAACTTACTACTGATTCTGCTCCTTTTTGGCGACCTTTTCGTAATCCATCAATGCCTCGTAATAATCCTACGCCATTCTTATAGGAATTAAATCCATTAAATAAATAAGCTTGATATTTTAAAGAAGTGTTATCTATCCTTCCGCTTACTCCAATTCCTACCTCTCGCCAAGTAGTTGGAACAATATATTTATCCACATTTGGGCGTTCCACTCCATAAAAAGTGGTTGGTTCATGGTATTCGTTTATTATACCCATGGGCACTAACATTAATCCTGCTAATATATTTAATTTTTGACTTGCTTTATATTGAATAAATGCCTGCTCAACAAATACCTCCTTAACATGCTCATATTCAATCTCAGTTAAAAAGCTTACTTTATCATTAAACTTATATCCGAGTAACACTACCAATCGATGAACATCTAAATTTCCCACTTCTTTACCATCAGGTTCATTATAATCTATTTGAGCATAACCTCCAATGGTTATCCCAGAAGTAGTAACATTACCCAATATTCTTTGCCCTGAATTTTGTTGTAAATTGGTAGTTGAGTTTTGTGTAAAGACTTGTAAACTTAGCAATAGGATAATTGCTGTTATAGTAATTTTGTTCATTTTATTTTATTTAGATTTATTCTTAATAGTGCAAAAATAGATAAGTTACTTTTATTACACAATACTTATTTATAATAATTCTAAATAAGCTGATATAAATCAGTTTAAAAAAAAAGAGGAAAATTAAAAAATTTTAAGTGCTTCATTATAAGCACTTTCAAATGACATTGCATGAATATTAGTTTCGACCTTTTGTTTATTAAAGTATGTAATTAACTTTTCAGTAGGCATATTACCGGTGAGCTCATCTTTTGCCATAGGACAACCACCATATCCTTTAATAGCACCATCAAATCTATTACATCCGGCTTTAAAGGCAGCATCTACTTTTTCAAACCAAGTTGTTGGAGTAGTATGTAAATGTGCACCAAACTCGATATTTGGATAATCAGGAATTAAATTAGAAAACAAATAATCAATAATAATAGCATCAGAACTTCCAATAGTATCTGATAAAGAAATAGTTTTAACGCCCATTTCGACTAATTTTTCTGTCCAATTAGCCACAATATCAATATTCCAAGGGTCTCCATAAGGATTACCAAATCCCATAGATAAATAAGCTACTACCTCTTTATTGGTTTTGCTTGCTATATTTAATATTTCATCTAAAATAACGGTAGATTGAGCAATGGTTTTTCCAGTATTCCTCATTTGAAAATTCTCAGAAATAGAAAATGGATATCCTAAATAGTCTATTTCTTCAAACTTTGCTGCATCATTTGCTCCTCGGATATTAGCAATGATAGCCAACAATTTACTTTTAGTTTTACTTAAATCTAATTTTGAAAGTACTTCTGCTGTATCTCGCATTTGTGGAATGGCCTTTGGTGATACAAAACTTCCAAAATCAATAGTATCAAAACCAACACGTAATAAAGCATTTATATATTGCGCCTTGGCTTCCGTTGGAATAAAATGAGATTTTATTCCTTGCATAGCATCACGAGGGCACTCAATAATTTTTACTTTTTTCATGGTCGCTCAAATATACAAAACCAATTAGGAAAATAATATAAAAAAAGCAATTGCAACAAAAATTAAAACTTTAAACCATTTTAAGTTTCTGGCAAATGATTTATGAGATTTTAAATAGGAAGATAATTGACCTGATACTATGGAAACTAAAGTAAAAATTAGTAATGCTTGAATCATAAAAATGATTCCTAAAACGTAGAATTGAATGATCGTATTCTGATTTGAGCTGTATAAAAATCCGGGGAAAAATGCCAAAAAGAAAATGGAAACTTTCGGATTAATAACATTCATTATAAATCCCTTTTTATAAAGTTTCCATGAATTTATTGTAGAGATATTAGTATTTAATGCTATAACTTCTTTAGATTTTAAGGATTTATAAGCCAAAAACAACAAATACAATGCACCAAATACTTTTAAGCCAAAAAACAAATTTTCAGATTGTTTAATTATTGCTGAAACTCCAAAAGCTACCAAAGTTGTATGAATAATTATCCCAGAAACTAATCCTAATGCGGTAATTATGCCTTGCTTTTTTCCAATAGAGATGCTTTGCATTAACACATATAATATATCTGGCCCAGGCATTAAAGTTAGCAATATAGATGCTCCAATAAATGATATGAGGATTTCATAATTCATAGTAAATTATTTTTTTTAATGTGATACTCATCCAAATAAAATATTTGATTTGATTTATTTAACTTTATTTAAAGCGTCTTCGACAGGCTCAGACTGACACATTTACTAAATGCTTAAGAACGTAATTTTTTATACTTCGGCTAAAATTGTTTTATTTATTTTTTTTATTAAGGATGGACCTTCATATATAAATCCGGTATAAATTTGTACTAAATCCGCTCCGGCATTTAATTTTTCAATTGCATCTTGTGCACTATGAATACCTCCTACTCCAATAATTGGAAAAGCTTTGTTTGATTTTTCAGCTAGGTATTTAATTACTTCAGTACTTTTATCTTTTATTGGCTTTCCACTTAAACCTCCATAACCAATAGTATTCAACTTTTCTTTAGAAGCCATTAGTCCATCTCTACTGATTGAAGTATTTGTTGCAATTACACCCTCTATTTTTGTTTTGGTAATAATTTCAATCACTTCATCTAACTGAATAGTATTTAAATCGGGTGCAATTTTTAATAAAATAGGTTTTGGCTTGGCAAATTTTATATTCTCATTTTTTATGGTAAAAATGAGTTCTAACAAATAATCTTTATCGTTTAATTTTGCGTGGCTTCCAACATTTGGGCAACTAACATTTAACACAAAATAATCTACATACGAATGTAATTTATTAAAACAATAAACATAATCTTTTGTATAATTTTCGGGTAAAGTAACTGTGTTTTTACCAATATTACCGCCAATTAATACCTTTCCTTTATTCTTTTTAAGTTGCTCAACTGCTTCATCAACGCCAGCATTGTTAAATCCCATTCTATTAATAATACCTTCATCTTTTTGTAATCGAAATAACCTTTTTTTAGGATTTCCAGATTGAGGCTTTGGAGTAACCGTACCAATTTCAATAAAACCAAAACCGAAATCAGCCAATTCATTATAAAGTTCTGCATTCTTATCAAAACCAGCTGCTAAACCTACTGGATTTTTAAACGTAAGTCCAAATAATTTTCGCTCTAATTTAGGATTTTCAACAACAAATACCTTTTTAATAAGTGTGGAAACTCCCGGAATTTTAAAACTAATTTTAATAAACAAAAACGTAAAATGATGAATCTTTTCAGGATCAAATAAGAAAAACAGCGGACGAATAATTCGTTTGTACATTTAATTTGGTTTCTACAAAAATAGAAAAATACTTTTTATAAAAGAACAGCACTTACTATAAAAAATTATGTAATAAGTGCTGATCTTTTAAACGCTAACCTCAATTTGAATTGATGATTAAAATTTACTATATATTGTCCTCTTTTAGCTGCATATAAGATTTAGGGTGTAAACAAGCTGGGCATACTTCTAATGCTTTTTTACTTTCATAAACATATCCACAATTAATACACTTCCACCATACTTTACCATCTTTCATAAATACTTTATCTTCTGAAATATTTTGAAGTAATTTTAAATATATTCTTTCATGTTCCGCTTCAACTTTAGCAATCATTTTAAAAGCTGTTGCCACTTTTGGAAAACCTTCGTCTAAAGCTATTTCTGCAAATTGTGGATATAATTCTGTCCACTCCTCATTTTCTCCTTCTGCTGCTGCTTTTAAATTTTCTTCAGTAGTTCCAATTATTCCCGCTGGATATGCTGCCGTTATTTCAATCATACCTCCTTCTAAAAATTTGAAGAAACGTTTTGCATGTTGTTTTTCTTGATTGGCCGTTTCTTGAAAAATTCTTGAAATCTGCTCGTACCCTTCTTTTTTAGCAACCTTAGAAAAGAATTCATATCTATTTGTTGCTTGGCTTTCACCTGCAAAAGATTTTAATAGGTTTTGTTCGGTCTTTGTTCCTTTTAATGATTTTTCCATAATATCACTTTTAATATTTAGTATATTTTTATTACGGTATTTTTTTTATTGATTTTGCCGTATTATGAAGTGTAAATTTACTAAGAATCAATGTTATTAAAATAAATAACAAGTTAAATTCATCATAATATAAATATTATCACTTTTTAAATCATTATTATAACAAAACTTACTAACGTAAAGTAGCTCCTACATTTTTTTCAAAGGTTTGTTTAAACTTTTCCATAATTTTATCTATTTGCTTATCGTTAAGGGTTTTATTTTCATCTTGTAAAATAAAGCTAACTGCATACGATTTTTTCCCTTCAGGTAGTTTATCCCCTTCATAAACATCAAACAAATCCACTTCTTTTAATAAGTTGCGTTCTGCTTGAAAAGCTAAATTATAGATTTCATTAAACGTAATTTCATTATCCAATAACAATGCAAAATCTCTTTTAACTGAAGGATATTTTGGTAATAATTTTATTTTTATATTAGATGAACCAACTAATTTTAACACATTTTCCCAATTAAAATCAGCAAATAAAACTTCCTGTTTAATTCCGAATTCTTTTAAAATAGATTTTTTAACAACCCCAAAATCCACTAATTTAGTTTTACCTAAACTTAATGTTAATCCTTCAGAGAAAACATCGTTTTTAGTAGGAGAAGGTTTTACATTTTGAATTCCTAAACGAGATAAAATAGTAGTAACAATACCTTTTAAATAGAAGAAATTCGAGCTTTTTGAAACTGCATTCCAACGTTCTTTATTCGTTGCCCCTGAAACAAATAAGGTTAAGTGCTTTTGTTCACTTTTTCCACTTTCAAATTGATGATAGGTTTTGCCAAATTCAAAGAATTTTAAAGAAGTTTTTTTTCTGTTTATATTATAGATAACAGATTCTAAACCACTGAATAATAGTGATTGACGCATCACACCTAAATCACTACTTAAAGGGTTTAATATTTCAATATTATGTTCATTTTTTAAAGACTCAGTTAAAGAAACATAACTGGCTTTAGTAAGTGAATTTGCCATAGTTTCATAAAAACCTTGTGAAACTAATTGATTAGAAATCAAGTTATTTATTTTAACTTCATCAAAATCATTAGCAGAAATTGACATATTTAATTTTGGTGAAAACTCAATATTATTATAACCATAAACCCGCAATATTTCTTCAATTACATCGGCTTCACGAGTTACATCAACTCTATACGATGGAATAGTTAATCCTAAACCACCATCCGTAACACTATTAAATTTAATTTCTAACGACGCTAAAATATTTTTAACGGTTTCTCTTGGAATTTCCATTCCAATTAAACGATCCATTTTTTCATAACTTAAAAAAACTTGATAATCTTCAATTTTGTTTGGATATAGATCCACTATTTCAGAAGATATTTTACCCCCCGCAATTTCAATTATTAGATTAGCCGCTCGTTTTAAAGCGTATTTTGTAAAATTAGGGTCAATTCCACGCTCAAACCTAAAAGAAGCATCGGTGTTTAACCCATGACGTTTGGCTGTTTTTCTAATAGAAACCGGATTAAAATAGGCACTTTCTAAAAATATAGAAGTAGTATTATTGGTAACCCCAGAATCAATTCCTCCAAAAACACCTGCTATGCACATTGGTTCACTAGCTCCATTACAAATCATTAAGTCTTCTTCATGCAATTCTCTTACTACACCATCTAAAGTTGTAAATTTAGTTCCGTTTGGTAAAGTTTTAACTAAAATTTTATTTCCTTTAACTTTAGCTGCATCAAAAGCGTGTAAAGGCTGACCTAATTCGTGTAATACAAAATTTGTTATATCTACTATATTATTAATAGGAGATAAACCGATTGCTTTTAATTTATTTTGAATCCATTCAGGAGAATCTTTTACAGTTATTCCTGATATGGTTACACCTGTATATCTAGGTGCTTTTTCATTATTTTCAACTTCAACATCAAATTTTAAAGTTCTGTCATCTACTCTGAAATCACTTACTGAAGGTGAAATTAATTCAATATTAATTTCTTTATGCGCTAAGCCTGCTCGTAAATCTCTAGCGGTACCAAAATGGCTCATAGCATCGGCACGGTTTGGTGTTAATCCTATTTCAAAAACTTCATCCGCTTCAATATTAAATACTTCTGCGGCATTTGTTCCTGCTTCAATAGCATCTTCTAAAACTAAAATTCCGTCGTGACTACTTCCTAATCCTAATTCATCTTCGGCACAAATCATCCCAAAACTTTCTTCACCTCGTATTTTACCTTTTTTTATTTTAAATCCTTCGCCTTTTTCATCATATAACATGGTTCCAATAGTGGCAACCGGAACTGTTTGTCCTACTGATACATTAGGTGCTCCGCAAACAATTTGAACTGGTTCTCCATTTCCTAAATCAACTGTTGTTACTTTTAATCTGTCGGCATTAGGATGTTGTTCGCAGGTTATAACCTTACCAATAACCACACCTTTTAAACTTCCTTTTATAGATTCTACATGTTCTATGCCCTCAACTTCAAGCCCTAAATCGGTTAACAATTCTCCTGTTTTTTCAGCTTCCCAATCAATTTTTAAAAATTGTTTTAACCAATTGTATGATATTTTCATTCTTTATGTTTTTTTCGATTTGCAAAGATAAAAAATAGAAGTTAAAAGCTAAAAGTTTACAGTTAAAAGTTGGGAATTAAATAAGCTTTGCAAGGTTATTTAATTAATTATGAAACAATAGCTCGATAATTGAGAATAAATTTTAAAGAGGTAACAACATTAATAACTCTCTAATTGGTAAGATTTGTTTTGTCAGTCTGAGCTTGTCGAAGACTTTACAATGTTGTTTTAGCACACTTCGACAAGCTCAGTGTGACAAGAACAAGTTCAGTACGAAAATAAATTTAAAATTTAACTAATAATATCTCAAATAGAACTCGTTTTTAGAAAATATTTAGAAATTGAAAATAAATAATAAATAGGAAACATCTTCGATACACTCTTAATCCAGAAATGTTTAGTACAGTCAGTCTGAGCTTGTCGAAGACTTTACTTTGTTGTTTCAGCACACTTCAACAAGCTCAGTGTGACAAGAACAAGTTCAGTACAACAATAAATTTAAAATTTAACTAATAATATCTCAAATAGAACTCGTTTTTAGAAAATATTTAGAAATTGAAAATAAATAATAAATAGGAA
>Ga0209633_10004680_pt1 | contig 12241 bp, 12 predicted proteins | sample Cruoilmetagenom1_FD_187290 | JGI IMG/M metagenome (GOLD analysis project Ga0209633, IMG submission 187290) | Oil polluted marine microbial communities from Coal Oil Point, Santa Barbara, California, USA - Sample 1 (SPAdes) (version 2) | ecosystem: Environmental > Aquatic > Marine > Oil seeps ... | reverse complement strand
CAACACCGCAAGAAACAAAAATTATAAATAAAGCAAGTAATATTCTCATTTTTGTATTTATTTTAATGTTTGTTGCCATCCATACATAAATAATTGTATATATCCATATATTTTACAAAGTTATAATCATTTATACTATCAAAATCTAGTTGATCAATAAAGTTGTGTAGTGTAATGTTTTAATTTTGGATGTGTTGGTATCGAAAATGAGGGGCTTACAATAACTTATTTGTTTTACAATTTATATATGTGATTTTTAATGGCATAAATGACCAGTCCAATTCGGTTTTTAACACCTAATTTTATAAATAAGTTTTTTCGGTAGCCGTCAATAGTTTTAATGCTTTTGTGCATAATATCTGCAATTTCTTGGTAAGTTTTTTCTTCGCATGCCAATTTTAAGAACTCTAATTCTGTATCTTTTAAAGCAATTCCTTCGTTATCCGTTGGCGGATTCATAGAATTTAAGATTGTTTTGTTGACCAATTCCGAATAATAATAGCCTTCTTTTTCAATAGTTTTAAGGGCGCGGAATAGGGTTTTGGGGTCGGTGTCTTTTAGAAGATAACCCCTGGCACCATATTTAATCATTTTTAGAATTGTTTGGTCATTATTTTCCATTGATAAAGCTAATACACAAGCATTTGGTTGGAATTTTTTTAACCATTTCATAGTGGCAATTCCGTCCATTATAGGCATCTTTACATCCAATAGAATTAGATTCGGTAGGGGCAGTCCGCTTGCCAGTTTTTCTGTTAACTCTTCGCCGTTGGCAAAAATATTTGAAACTTCATAATCTGGAAAAGAATTAATTAATTTGGATAATGCAGAGGCAAAGAGTGCGTGGTCGTCAACAATAATTATTTTTTTTATTTCCATATTGGTATCCTTTAGTTTATGATGGGATATGATAATTTTAATTGTGTACCGGAAATGTCAGAAGTAAAACTAAGTTGTGTTTTGATTAATTCCGCCCTACTTTTCATGTTTATCAATCCAGATCCGGTTTGAATATTTTTGTTGTTAAATCCAATACCATTGTCCTTCAGTTTAATAAAAAGTTTATCGGTCAAATATTCAAGTTGTATGTGTAATTGTGTCGCTTTGGAATGCTTAATGGTATTGTTGATAAATTCTTGTACAATTCTAAAAAGAATGATTTCGTCTTTTGTCGAGATATTTTTGGTGTTACCAATAATTTTAAATTGACAATTGATAAATTTTAGCCTGTTGAGGCGATCTACCTCAATTTGAATAGCATTTTCAATACCAATAGAATGTACAACTTCTTGGTTTAAAGTCTTGGATAATGCCCTTATTTCTTCTAAACTTTTACCGACAATATTACTTATTTCTTCTAATTTTTCATTGTTTTCACTGTTTTGTGCCAATAAAATATTTAATTCGAGTCGTGCCAATGATAGCAGTTGTCCAACATTATCGTGTAGCTCCCAGGCAATACCTTTAAGTGTGTTTTCTTTGATTTCGACTTGTGATGTAATCAGTGTTTTTTCAAATTTTCTTTCTTGCGCTCTTTCGTTTAAAAGAAAGGCTATTTTCTTTTTTTGAAATATGTAAAACAAAACAATAATGATGTTTAGAACCAAAAAAAAAGCAAAAGAAGAAATAAGAATAGCTGCCTGTATGTTTGAGTCTTCCATATTGTTCTGGCCTATCAGTTAAAATTGTTTATACTTGTAAAGGTACAATAATTTGTTGTTAAATGCCATATTGTTGTTTTAACAATTCTCTTTTTTTCCAATAAGAAAATTTTATCCTTTGTACTAAAAAAAGAAGACATATCACAACGCTTAGCATAATAAATAATGCCAATGAGCCGTAAATTATGATGATTTGTAAGTCTTTGAATGCCATATAAATCCGTAAATAAATGATGTGTATAATAAGTAATTTCCAAAATATTGTGTTAGATATAAAACCCTTGTAATTTTTCGGGGAATTTTATTTTCTATAAGAATAGTTTTGCCTACATTTAAAGGTAGGGGAATAATAAAATAGAATAAAAGTCCTAAAGCAATCCAAAAAATTAAGTAATCTTGAATATTCAATATTTTATTGGAAGATAGTATTTGAATGATAAAGGTAAAAATAAAAATGATCATAAGTATTTGACCCACGGCAAAAGGATATGTTTGAAGTGTGTACCAAGAATCGGAAAGAAATAGATAAGAAATCAAAAAGTAAGCTTCATATATGATGCCACTAAAGAGGATAATTCGTTTCCATTTTTCTCCTTTTATAAATCTATAAAAAACATACCCATAAAACAAATATTCAGCATTGACATATAAATTATATACCCAGCCGTTGTATATTCCATTTGAACCTAAATAAAACGCAATGATTTCCGTTACAAACGCATAAGTTAAAAGATAAGGTATCCATTTGAGCGGTGTGTTTTTATATTTATTATGTGTTATAAAAGCCACGATAGTAGCCACGAGTAATAAAAAATTAGAAAAATATAAAAAGAAATACATATTATTATTTTTTTGTCGGATCGCATTCTGGAGGACAATTAAAACCCCTGTTCATAATACTGCCTATTTTTGTATAATTGGGGTCGTCTTTGCTTATATCTTGAATGTTTTTCGGTTTTTTATTGCTTGAGAATAAAGGATCAAAATCGATATGTTCTCCATTTTCATTATCGTAGGTTGGTACCATTGCAAAAGTTAATTGTTGGTTCTCGCTTTCTTTGGCTATATACTGAAAACGAATACCGGAAATATCAATTTCTTTTTCATTAGCTTCTTTTTCTACAAAAGCCAAAAATTCTTTGATGTCTTGTAAAGATTGCCAACTAGAATCACTGTAATTTTCGCCCAGATTGGGTTTTATTTTTTGGTTAAAAAGGCTTTTCATTTTACTGAATGTATCCATGCTAATACTGTGTTCTTTGCGACCCATAACTTTTTATTTTTAAAAATAAATATTAATCAAAATTACAGATAATCTTTTTATATAAAAATAATGAATTTTGTTTTTTTAAATAAATGCTTATAAAATTCTGATAATAAGTAAATTACGTTTTATTAAAAAAGAAAAATACAGGAAAAACCCTTATTTTTATATAAGGGTTTTTCCTATAAAAAAGGATTAATGTTCATTGAGTTTGTGTCCACATTTATAGCAAAATTTTGCATCGTCGTGATGCTGAGAAGCATGGCAGTTGGGGCAAACTTGTGTGTTTTGATGTGTGTCTTGTCCTTTTTGTTTTGAATATTCAGCGGAAACAATTCCGGTAGGTACGGCCAATATACCATAACCCAAAATCATAATGATAGAAGCAATAAACTGTCCTAAGGAAGTAACAGGCGCAATATCGCCATAGCCAACAGTGGTCAGGGTAACAATAGCCCAATACATACTTTTGGGAATGTTGTCAAAGCCACTATTATGACCAAATTCTACCATATACATCACAGTTCCTAAAATAATGGTTAATATCAAAACCGCTAACAAAAATACTGATATTTTGGCCCTGCTGGCTTTTAAAGATTTGGTTAATCCTTGTGATTCGCCTACAAAAGGGGAAAGCTTTAATATTCTAAAAACCCTTAATAATCGTAGGGCACGTAAGGCGATAAGAATACCGGCACCAGCAAAAAATAAAGAGATGTACTTTGGAATGGTTGATAAAAAATCAATGATGCCAAAAAAACTAAAAATGTAAGCACTCGGTTTTTTGATCGTATAGATGCGCAGTATATATTCGATGCTAAAAATGATGGTAACAGTCCATTCTGCAATATTAAAAAAATCACCGTATTTTTCTTGATATGACGTTACGGTTTCCAGCATAATTACGACAATGCTAAATAAAATGATGAGCAATAAGATAATGTCAAACCACTTACCTGCAGGTGTGTCTGCTTCGTAAATAATTTCATAAAGTTTTTGTCGCCAAGATTTTTTTGGTGTGCTTGTCAAGATTTATTTTGGTGTAAAATTAGTAAAAAAAATTGATTGACTCGACTTTTTACATATCAAACTTTCAATGATAATATTTTTTTTTGCCCAAAATTAAAAAAATCAATAAAATGTATTTATTCGAATAAGAAATTGCGTAAAGTAAACATACAACACTACCTTGCAACTACTTATAATGTATCAGTAAAGTTGATAGACATTTTAGATGGTTGTTTGTTTTTATAGGTTTATAAATGTTATATTATTTTCCAATAATAAGTCCATCCATTACACCTTCAAAAAAACTGTTAGGATCTTTCATTGCATCAAATATCAAGAGCGCAATAAAAAATGCCAACATACTTTTCAATAATAATAGTATTTTCTTTTTATTTTTCATACATTAAAATAGTATAACACAAAGGTAAAAGAAAATTTTAAAAAATTTTATGATTTATGAAAAGAAATTGCATTTATTGGTTGAATCTACATCCTGTTGATCTTTTGAACAGATTTTAAAATGAAAAAGAATTGATGTACCTTTGCCCAAAATTAAAAAAACGAATAAAATGCACTTATCCGAACAAGAAATCGTCCGAAGAGAATCTTTACAAAAATTGCGCGAAGCAGGTATAGAACCTTATCCCGCAGCTGCTTATGATGTAACGGCAAAGTTAAAGAATATTTTAGATAATTTTGAAAAGTACAATGGTAAAGAAGTGCAAGTTGCCGGTAGAATGATGAGCCGTAGAATTATGGGGAAAGCTTCATTTTCGGAGCTTAAAGACGACACGGGACGTATGCAAATCTATGTTAATCGCGATGAGCTTTGTCCTACGGATGATAAATTGATGTACAATTCGGTTTTTAAAAAATGGTTGGACATAGGTGATATTATCGGTATAAAAGGTGAGGTGTTTAAAACCCAAGTGGGCGAACCATCAATCAATGTTAAAGAATTGACGGTTTTGTCTAAATCATTGCGTCCTTTACCGGTTGTTAAAGTAGATGCCGACGGACAAGTACACGATGCTTTTTCGGATCCCGAATTGCGCTATCGCCAACGATATGTGGATTTGATTGTAAATGATAAAGTAAAAGAAACTTTTATCAAACGCAGTAAAATTATCAATACTATGCGCAACTTTTTTACCCAACACGATTGGTTAGAAGTAGAAACGCCTATTTTGCAACCCATTCCAGGTGGTGCAGCTGCACGTCCTTTTGCAACCCATCACAATGCTTTGGATATGCCTTTGTATTTGCGAATTGCCAACGAGTTATATCTCAAAAGATTAATCGTAGGTGGATTTGATGGTGTTTTTGAATTTGCCAAAGATTTTAGAAATGAAGGAATGGATAAAACCCATAATCCTGAATTTACGGTTATGGAATTGTATGTGGCGTATAAAGATTATCATTGGATGATGCAAATGACCGAAGAATTGTTAGAAACCATTGCGGTAGCTGTAAATGGCGAAAGCAAAGTGCAAATGGGTGATCAAATTATTGATTTTAAAGCACCTTACGCACGCGTGCCTATTTTAGAAGCAATCAAAAAGCATACGGGTTATGATTTGGAAGGAAAATCAACCGAAGAAATTATGGAAATTGCCAAGAAATTGGATATTGAAGTAGATAAAAGTATGGGTAAAGGCAAGCTGATAGACGAAATATTTGGCGAAAAATGTGAACATACTTATATTCAACCAACTTTTATTACGGATTATCCCAAGGAAATGAGTCCGCTTACCAAAGCACATCGTGAAAAAGAAGGTTTGACCGAGCGTTTTGAACTTATGGTAAATGGCAAAGAGTTGGCAAATGCGTATTCTGAGTTAAATGATCCAATTGACCAACGAGAACGTTTTCAAGACCAATTGCAATTATCTGAAAAAGGTGATGATGAAGCCATGTTTATCGATCAAGATTTCTTACGCGCTTTGGAATATGGTATGCCACCGACATCGGGTATCGGTATCGGTATTGACCGTTTGACAATGTTTATGACCAATAATGACAGCATTCAAGAAGTATTGTTTTTTCCGCAAATGAAACCTGAAAAAAAAGCTATTGAATTAACAGACGAAGAAAAAGCGGTTTATGAATTGTTGAAAAAAGAATCGCCAGTTTTATTGCCAAGTTTAAAAGAACAAGCCGGATTGAGCAATAAAAAATGGGATAAAGCCATCAAAGGATTGACCAAAAAGAAATTGGCAAAAGTTAGCAATACGGATGCTGGTTTATTTGTTGAAACTTTGTAATTGATTTGATTTAAGTTTTTATTAGTGGTTTTTTTTATGAGCTATTGATTTGTTGTTAAATGCAAAAATTCAATGTTTGTTTACCATATCGTTTATAAAAATATTGATGAATGACAGCTATGCAAACAAATCTTTTTTCGGAAATAAATAGTACTATTTCAGAACTAAAATTTATTTCTATTTCAGTAGAACGCAAGCAAGTTTTACAGCCATTGGTTGATTTTATTCAGTCAAAAATTTTGAGTAATAGCGAAATTAGAATTGTGTTTATTTGCACGCATAATTCGCGGAGAAGTCATTTGTCTCAAATTTGGGCACAAACCCTGGCGTATTATTTTGGAATAGATAATTTATTTTGTTACTCAGGCGGTACGGAAGCTACGGCAGTTTATCCAATGCTTATTACAAGTTTAAAGAAATCGGGTTTCCAGATAAAATCTTTGTCAAAAAACGACAACCCTATTTATCGTATAAAATACGCCAATAACGAATACCCAATTATTGGATTTTCAAAAGAATTTGACGATGATTTTAATCCGAAATCGGCATTTGTAGCCGTTATGACTTGTGATGTAGCAAATGAAGCTTGCCCTTTTGTTCCAGGCGCAGAAAAACGCATTTCAATAATTTATGAAGATCCAAAAATCTTTGATGCTACTGCGCAAGAAGCAGCAAAATACGATGAAAAAAGTCGTGAAATAGCCACAGAATTATTTTATGTTTTTTCGCAATTACAATTATATAATGGTGTATAAAAATTTAGTTTTCTGAATAAATATCTATGTTTTTGGTCTTTTATCTTTTTTAAGCTGTGTTGTTTATAGATTTTGGTTTGGTAATGACAAGAGGTTTGTCTTCCGAAGTCGTTCAATTTTGTATTAAATATTAACAAGTATTTTTTCATCAAAAAGATGTATTTTTGCCACTAATAAATATCACAAATATGTCAGAAGAGAAAAAATCATCAAATTTTTTAGTACAAATAGTCGAGGAGGATTTAGCAAACGGATTGTCTCAAAGTAAATTACGTTTTCGTTTCCCCCCCGAGCCCAATGGATATTTACATATAGGTCATGCGGCATCTATATGTCTTAATTTTGGATTGGGTAAACGTTACAACGCGCCGGTTAATCTTCGTTTTGACGATACCAATCCCGCTAAAGAGGAGCAGGCTTATGTAGATGCTATCAAAAAAGATATTTCTTGGTTGGGTTTTAAGTGGGACAAAGAATTGTATTCTTCTGATTATTTTGACGAGTTGTATCAATGGGCTATTATGATGATTAACAAAGGATTGGCTTATGTAGATGACCAAGATTCAGAAACCATCGCCCAACAAAAAGGAACACCTACCAAATCCGGAACCAACAGTCCTTTTAGAGACAGAAGTGTCGAAGAGAATCTTTTGATTTTTAAACAAATGAAAGAAGGCGTTTTTAAAGATGGCGCACGGGTTCTTCGCGCCAAAATTGATATGGAACATCCCAATATGCACATGCGTGACCCTATTATGTATCGTATTTTGCATAAGGCACATCACAGAACTGGTAGCGATTGGAAAATATATCCAATGTACGATTGGACACATGGCGAATCAGACTATCTGGAACAAATATCGCACTCTATTTGCACATTAGAATTTAAACCCCATCGTCCTTTGTATGATTGGTATGTCGATCAGGTTTATAGCGAGGGCATAAAACCAAAGCAGCGCGAATTTGCGAGAAGAAATTTGAGTTATACGGTGATGAGCAAGCGAAAATTATTGCGTTTGGTGCAAGAAAATTATGTTATCGGTTGGGATGATCCGCGAATGCCTACTATTTCCGGTTTGCGCAGAAGGGGTTACACGCCTGAAGCTATTGTCAATTTTAGTGAAACAGCGGGTATTTCAAAAAGAGAAAATATTACGGATGTTGCTTTGTTGGAGTTTTCGGCGCGTGAGCATTTAAATAAAATAGCACCGCGAAGAATGGCGGTTTTAAATCCTATTAAACTTGTTATCGATAATTACCCCGAAGAACAAGTTGAATATTTAACAGCAGAAAATAATCCGGAGGACGAAAGTGCTGGTTTTAGAGAAATTCCTTTTTCAAAAGTCTTGTATATAGAGCGAGATGATTTTAAAGAAAGTGCCAATCGTAAATATTTCAGATTGACTTTAGACAAAGAAGTGCGTTTAAAAAATGGATATATTATCAAAGGAGAATCTGTGGTTAAAGATGCAGATGGCAATTATTTAGAAATTCACGCAACTTATGATCCTTTGAGTAAAAGTGGAAGTGGATCAGAGGAAAGCAAGCGAAAAGTAAAAGGTACATTGCACTGGGTTAGTGCGTCGCATGCTGTTTCTTCTGAAATAAGAATTTATGACAGGTTGTTTTTAGACGAAGCGCCCGATGGACATAAAGATAAGGATTTTACCGAATTTATCAATCCTGATTCATTGCATATAGATAACAAAGCAAAATTAGAACCGGCGTTGGCAGATGCAAAGCCCGGAGCACAATTTCAGTTTACCCGTTTGGGATATTTTGTAGTAGATCCGGATACAACTACTGATAAATTGGTGTTTAATAGAACGGTTAGTTTGCGTGATAATTGGAAAAAATAGCCTTTTTTGATAAAAAAATGTCTTTTTGTTGGGGAATGATAAATTTTTGTTAAATACCTGACAATGCGTTTATTTTGGTGTTAATTTTGAATATTAAAATTTTGAATTTTTTTATTTTTAAATGAAATTGAAACGCATGAAAAGGATAGTGTTATTTTTATTGCCATTTTGGTTGATTGTAAATGCCCAAGCGCAAACAACTTTTAAGTCGCATGTTTCGAGGGATAAAATTACGTTAAATGAAAGTTTGATGGTAAATTTTACCTTGAATACGCCTTCCGGTAATATTAATTCGCGTAGTTTTAGATCGCCTAATTTTGAAGGATTTATCAAAAGAGGTCCTATGCAATCTCAAGAATATAGAAACTATAACGGACAGGTTTCTGCATCTTATACTTTTTCATATCAATTAACGCCGACCAAAATAGGAAAAATAAGCATTGGTTCTGCCAAAATTTTCGTTGATGGTAAGTCTTATACCACGCGACCCATTACGGTTACAGTTATAAAAGGGGCAAAAAAACCGGCACAAGTGGCAAGTCAACAAGAAAGGGCTTCAAATCAGGCAAGTCCGGAAGCTTCGGATGATGTGAAAGGGGCATTTTTGACGGTAGAGACCACCAATAGTCATCCTTATATCAATCAAGCAGTTGGGATGACTTATAGGCTTTATGTGCCGAGCGAAATGCAAGTGAGTAATTATAGTGAGGTAAATAAACCACAGTTTAATGGTTTTTGGATTCAAGATGTGGATAATAATATTTCAGGTCCTTACAATGGCGAAGTAAATGGAAAATCTTATCGTTATTATGTATTGAGAAAAAAATTGTTGTTTCCGCAGCAAATAGGTAAATTGGTAATCAAACCTTTGACTATTAGTTTAGATGTAGCCAGACCTTATATGCGAAACTATGGTCCTTTTAGAATGCGCGACTATAAATTGGTGCGTATAAAACTGACTTCTGGTAAAAAAAATATTCAAGTAAAAGCGCTTCCAGAGGATGGTAAACCTATTGATTTTTCGGGCGCCGTAGGAAACTTTGATTTAAGTCTTAAAGTAGATAGACCGCAAGTAAAGTCAGGAGAACCAGTGGATGTAGTGGTTACTGTAAAAGGAAATGGCAACTTAAAATTGTTTGATTTACCACGATTAAAAGCACCTGAAGGTTTAGAAATTTATGAGCCGAAGCATAGTGAAAAAGTAAGAACTTCTTTTAACGGAAATACGGGAAGCATTAAGGATGAATATGTGATTGTACCCAATCAATCTGGTAAATTTATCATTCCATCTATGCGTTTTGTATATTTTGATCCAAAATCTAAAAATTATGTTACCAAAGCATCCAATGATATTATATTAAGGGTTTCAGGTGGTAATTACCAAGGTGCTATTTCGAATAATACAATGCCAAATAACGCCAAAATTTCAACCGGTACAGATTTTAGATTTATCAAAGAGCAAGTAAATTTTGTTTCAGAAGATACATCTCGTTTTTATAAAAGCAAATTGTTTAAAACCTTGCTTACTATACCTTTTATACTTGCGTTTTTGTTGTTTGGCTATAAAAAATATCAGTCTAATATAGTATATGATGCTGCCGAAATTCAACGAAGAAAAAGACAATTATTGGCGCAAAAATACCTGAAAGATGCAAGAAAATCCATGCAAAATAAAGAGCTATTTTATGCCAATTTGGAAAAAGCCATTCATAATTTTTTAAAATCGCAATTGAAAATTGATATGGCAGAACTCGATCGTGAAAATATTAGAAAAAAATTGTTAGAAAAAAATATTTCAGAGGACAAAATAAATGATTTGTTTAGTGTTTTGAATAAGTGTGATATGGCGCGTTATGCGCCCGCAAGTTTTTCTATAATCGAGGAGGATTATAAAGAAACGGAACGCTTAATGAACCAATTATTTTAGGTAATAGAAAATTATTTTGAAAAATTAGAAATAATAATTATAAACATATGAAAAAGTTTGTTATAGTATTAAGTTTATTATTTTTTGGATTTAGTCAGGCACAAGAGCCTATTGATGTTTTTGCAAAGGCAAATGAAGCATATAAGAAAGGCGATTACCAAAAAGCGATTGGCTTATATGAGAAAGCTATGCAAAAAGATGAAGTTTCGGGCGAATTATACTATAATTTGGGCAATGCTTATTACAAAATAAATCAGATTGCACCTTCTATTTATTATTATGAAAAAGCCATGCAATTGCTACCCAATGATGAGGATTTGCGTTATAATTTATCCTTGGTAGATCAAATGAAAATGGATAAAATAGATAAAGTCCCCGAAAATATTTTATTGCGATACAAAAAAAAGATGAATGTACTTTTTTCTTATAATACATGGGCAATTTTGGCTGTTTTTTGGGCATTTTTTGGGCTATTGACTTTTGGAATTTTCTTGTTTTCTCATAAGATTAACTTAAAAAGAATTTCTTTCGTTTGGATGTTTTTAAGCTTGTTTTTCTTATTGTTTTCTTGGTATAATGCAGATTTTGGTAAAAAATTATCCAATCAAAAGTATGGTATTATTTTCAGTCCGCATGTCAATTTGCTTACGGAGCCCAACTTAACTTCTGACAAGGTGTTTGATCTGCATGAAGGCACAAAGCTTAAAGTGCTTAAAAAATCTGGGGAATGGGAATTGGTTAAGCTTCCTGACGGTAAAAAAGGTTGGTTGCCTGCGGCAGATATTCGTTTGCTTGATTAAGCTGTAAAGGCGTTAATAAAGGATAGAAAACCTACTTTATTACCTATCTTTTCTTACAATACGATTAATGTTTCAGAGATTTTTAAAGTGTGTTTTTGTTGATTTCTTTATTGACCAAATAACGATTTAGGATTGCAAATATAAATAACAGACTTCCTGTATAATAGGCACAATTATAAATATTATCAGGCATTATAAAGCCAAATAAGCTTCCACCAATAACCAATAAAGAGGCGAGTATCCAATATGTTTTTAATTTATACGCATAAATAAAAGGTAAATAATGGGCGCCAATAATGATGGTTAAGGCAGGAAAAAATAAATTCACATTTTCCTTTGTAAGCAAAAAGATTAATGGGAAAGAAAAAGGTATGATTAAGCTTATTTGCGTGAATAATAAATTAAGAGGATTTTCTTTTGTTATTTTAGGACGTTTTAGTATAATTTGAAGTAATTGACTTAATGGATAAAAAAAAGTGCCGCTAATAATAATTATTAGAATTCCGATTTTAAATGAAACAAAATTCCATAAAATCCCAGCTAATATCCAAAAAAAACTTTCGATTAGCAATATTGAAAATCCACCTAAATATGATTGTCTTATTTCTTTATGGTAATCCATTCTTTTCTTTTATGTTTATTGTTAATGTCAGTTTCCAAAATTTTTTTCATTATTTTGCTTAACTTTTCAAAAGTAAGAATA
>Ga0209633_10004679_pt1 | contig 12243 bp, 8 predicted proteins | sample Cruoilmetagenom1_FD_187290 | JGI IMG/M metagenome (GOLD analysis project Ga0209633, IMG submission 187290) | Oil polluted marine microbial communities from Coal Oil Point, Santa Barbara, California, USA - Sample 1 (SPAdes) (version 2) | ecosystem: Environmental > Aquatic > Marine > Oil seeps ... | reverse complement strand
CCCCGATCTTCGAAGAGCGGCAGGCTGTTGCGCACCGCCTCCGCCGCGGCCCCGAAGCCCTCCAACTCGGCCCGGCGATTCCACATTTCGATGACGGCCTTCTCTTTCGAGTCGCGGCCCATTAACGCCGGCTCGGGGTGCGCCTCCTCGATATAGCGGCAGATTGCCACCGACTCGCCGATGCGGGTCCCATCGTCGAGCTCGAGCACCGGCACGACGCTATGGGGATTGACCGCCAGGAAGTCCGCACCGAATTGCTCGCGTTCACGTATGTTGATTTGCACGCTTGGAATCTCGATGCCCTTTTCGGCTAGGAACATCCGTACGCGCCGGGGATTGGGCGCCAGAGAAAAGTCGTAGAGTTTCATTGACCTGATCCCGATGACTGAACCATTGGCCAACCTAGTCTGTCCGATCCATCTTCTCCAGACGTCATCGCCAGAATGGATGTCCGCTTCGGGTCGGGAGCGGGCCTGAGGCACCGCGGGCCAGGTTCCGCTTCTAGCCATAAGCGGACTTTCAACACAGGCGGACATTGGTCACTTCTTCATGCCGCAGCGGTGCGGAGAGTCAGTATCAATGTATGAAGTGCCTCGGCTTTTCAGGCCGCGGACTGAGCAAACTCTTTGGACGCAAGGAACGTAGTGGTCCTTTGTGACGGGAGCGAGAGGGCTAGACTGTCAGTCGACAAGGGGCGGCAGGGATGGCCAGCCATAAACCTTGGCCGCGCGTGCGATCATCGCGTCGGCAAGCTTCGAGCCATTGTCGGAATTGGTCAGCACCACCATGCCCTGGCCGGCGGCTGGAAACAGAATCAGATAGCCCTGATAGCCCACATTTTGGCCCCGCTTCATCAGCGCGAGCGCTGCTCCGTCACCGGCCACAGCGGCACCGAGCCCATAGGGCCCCCCATTCTGGCGCTTGAGCATTTCCCGCACCGTATCGGGGGCAAGGAAGATATGGCTCTCCCCCCGCCAGGCCCGCCCGATCTGAACCAGCAGTTTGGCGAGGTCGGTCGCCGTCGACCACAGCCCCGCGGCGGCGTGCTCCGGATAGATGTGCCAGCGGCCCGGCAATTCCGCTCCATCGCTGAAGTGACCGCTTGCGGCCTTGGCTGCGAGCGTCGGCGCCGGCGGTTGCTCGAAGCTGCTATTGCTCATCCCCGCCGGGCCGAGCACCAGCCTCTGCATCAGCTTGGCGAAGTGCCCTCCCGTCACGTCCTGCATCAGCGCTTCGGTGATCTCATAGCCTCCCCCCGAATAGTGATAGGCACTGCCGGGGACCGCGATCACGTTGACCGGATCCGAATTGGCTGGGGGCGTGCCGTCTAGCACTTCAGTAAGCGTGGGGAGAGGCTTACTGACCTCATAGCCGAGGAAGCCAGGCACACCGATACCACCGGTCATGCTGAGCAGTCCGCGCGACGTGACCTTATGCGTGGCGTCGAAGGCGTTGCTCGGGACGCGCCAGGAAATCAGGCGATCGTTGACATTCTCGTCGAGCTTGAGCTTGCCGCCATCGACGAGGCGCATGGCGCCGACGGCAGCGACGAATTTCGACAACGAGGCCGCTTGGTAGAGCGTGCCCGGCGTCGCCCGACGGCCATAGGCGCGGGCGAAAGCGATGCCTCCGTCATCGATGAGGGCGAGGCTGACGGAGGGGATATTGAGCAGAGCCATCGCCCGTTCGAGGCTAATGCGCTTCTCTGCGCCGTCAATTTTCAGCGTGAGGTGCCTCTCTATGGCCTCTGGCTCGGCCGCCACCGAGGGACTTGCGGCGTGGAGCACCATGGTGGCCACGAGCAGCAATATCATGACCGGCAAGGGGGCTCTCAGCATCGGTATCGTCAGCACTTTGCCATACGAGATTTGCAAAGAAAGAAGGGTCGCACGCAGAGCGTTGACCGTCGCCGAAATCCTAGTGGGGGATATCGAATCGTCAACAGAGCGATGTGCGCTTCGGGTCGGGAGCGGACTTCAGCGGCGCCAGAACCGACGTTCTACGGGGTGCCGCACCGTCCCTTGCGGTGTTATTATGACCTACCGGGGGACTCACTTATAACGACGGACCGATGAACCGTCTCGCCCTTAGCATTGCCCTGTTCAGCCTCGCCATCGTGCCGCTGGTATCGCTCGATGCCGGTCTCGCCGAATCCCGAGCCGACGATGCAGCTGATTGCAATAAAGGACGGGGAGATACACAAATCCGCGGTTGCTCTCAGATCATCGAGTCCGGACGCCTATTCGGAAAGCCGATCAGTAGGCAGAGGCTCGCGATCACGCACGCCAACCGGGGCTTAGCCTACGACGAGAAGGGCGATTATGACCGCGCCATCGAGGACTACAATACCGCGATCAAGCTCAACCCGAAAAACGCTTGGGCTTACAAAAATCGGGGTATCGCCTACGCCAACAAGGGCGACCTGGACCGCGCCATCGAGGACTACAATTCGGCGATCAAGCTCAACCCCAGATACACCAAAGCCTACTACAACCGGGGCAGCGCCTATGACGACAAGGGTGAATTCGACAGGGCAATCCAGGACTACGGCAGGGCGATTAGGCTGAACCCGAAAGACGCCTGGGCCTACAACAACCGGGGCGTTGCCTACCGCAAAAAGGGCGAGTTCGACCGCGCAATCCAGGATTACGACAAGGCCATCAGGCTCGATCCGAAAGACGCCGAGGTCTACAACAACAGGGGCGTCGCCTACGCCAAGAAGGGCGAGTTGGACCGGGCAATCCAGGATTACGACAAGGCCGTTGGGCTCGACCCGAAAGACGCCGGGGTCTACAAAAACCGGGGTGCCGCTTATGGCAGCAAGGGGGAGTATGACCGCGCAATTGCCGACTATGACGAGGCCATCAGGCTTAACCCAAGAATCGCAAACGCTTACTACAACCGGGGTCTCGCCTACGCCAAGAAGGGCGAGTTCGACCGGGCCATCGCCGACTTCGATACCGCGATCAAGCTCAATCCCAGATACACCAAATCCTACTACAACCGGGGACTGGCCTACGCAAAGATGGGCAAGTTCGACCGGGCCATCGCCGACTTCGATGCCGCGATCAAGCTCAATCCCAAATACACCAAGGCCTACTCCAACCGGGGCACCGCCTACCGCGAGAAGGGCAACAAGGACCGGGCCATAGCCGACTACCGCAAAGCCCTGGCTCTTAATCCGTCGGATGAGTTGGCGAGGAATAATCTAAAGAGCCTGGGTGAGACGCCCTGATTGGCGCTCACGCCACCGCTTGTGGGCGGCCGGACCGATGTCCCCGGTCGCGCCACACCGCTCGCCGAAGATGCGGGCTTTACGCCCGAATGCAGACATCCTGCGTCAAGCTTTCGAATGTCCGCTTCTAGCCACAAGCAGACATTATTCGCTGAGCAAAGGGGCCCACTCCCTGCCTCCAGCCGGCAAGCGTTGGCAGCTGGGCACAAGGGCGCGACAGTCTGGCCGAAAGACCGTGGCAGGCGCGTAGTTCTGATCTGAAAGGACGGCGACATCCCATGACAAACATCAATGATTGCTGCACGCACCCCCGGTAGGGACTGCAGTCAATTTCCGCATTGGACCGGAGCGCTGGTATGCTGCAATCGTCACCAATCGGAACTTGGAATGCCTCAGAGAGACATTCGGGGGTTTCCGGATACGCTCGTAACGCGACCTCCAGGCTCGAACTCCAGGCCTTGCAATGCTGCTGCGATGAGGCGCCAATCCAACCATGGCCAAGAAACCACGTCAGCCCGAATCAGACCGCACTCCGGCATTCTTGAGCCGCATTGTCGATCTGTTTCTGCGCAGCGGCCTCTCGCCGGTTTTTATTGCCGTCTCCCTCGCCTTAGGCGTGCTGGCGATCGCGATCACGCCGCGCGAAGAAGAGCCGCAAATCGTCGTTCCGATGGCGGACGTCCTTATCCAGGCGCCCGGCCTGCCTGCGGCCGAGGTGGAGCGTCAAATTGCGACACCCCTGGAGAAACTGCTGTTTCAGATAGACGGCGTCGAGCACGTCTATTCGGCGTCCAGGGCCGGCCAGGCGGTTGTGAGCTTGCGCTTTTACGTGGGCGAGGACCGGGAAGACAGCCTCGTCAAGATCTATAACAAGATCCACTCCAACACCGATCTGATTCCCCCGGACGTGGCGTCCTGGGTCGTCAAGCCGATTGAAATCGACGACGTCCCCATCGTCATAGTCACGTTGTGGAGCGACCGGCCGGACCTAATCGACGACTATGGGCTGCGACGAATCGCCGAGGAAGTCGAGATCGAGTTGCAGGCACTGCCGCAGACCAACCGAACAATGGTTGTGGGCGGCCGGTCGCGGGTCGTGCGCATCGAGCTCGACCCCGAGGCGCTGGCGGCGAGACAGACCTCCCCGCTTGATGTCGGTTGGGCGCTCGAGGTTTCAAACACGCGCCAGCCCTCGGGCGGGTTCGATCGCCGCGATGCCCACGTCACCCTCGATTCCGGTGATTACTTCGGTGGTGTCCAAGCCCTGGAGCGCGCTGTCGTCAATGTGGTCGATGGCATCCCGGTACTTTTGGACAATGTCGCGACCGTCGCCGACGGTCCGGCCGAACGTGCGAGCTACAGCTGGATAGGCTTCGGCCCCGCAGAGCAAAGCGTCGAGGGCGATTCGACCGGCGCTCTTTATCCGGCCGTGCACATCGCGGTTGCGAAGAAGAAGGGCTCGAATGCGGTTTGGGTCTCCGAGCGAGTAAAGGATCGCATGGTTGAACTGGCCCAAAGCCATTTCCCCGACCACGTGCATGCCGAGATCACCCGGGATTATGGAGAGACGGCGAACGACAAGGTCAACGAGCTTCTGGAGGCGCTCGGAGTAGCGATCCTGATCGTCATCGGGCTTATTGCCTACAGCCTGGGATGGCGCGCCGGGCTGGTCGTTGCCGCTGCGGTCCCCATCGCCTTCTCCCTCACGCTGATCCTCAATTATTGGATGGGCTACACCATCAACCGGGTAACGCTGTTCGCGCTCATCATGTCGCTCGGACTTGTTGTGGATGATCCGATCGTCGACGTTGAGAACATCCACCGTCATTTGCGCATGCGATTGCAGCCGCCGCTGGACGCGGTCCGCACCGCCGTCAATGAGGTGCGCCCGCCGATCCTGCTGGCTACCCTCGCCGTCATAGTCTCGTTTCTGCCGATGATGCTGATCACGGGAATGATGGGACCGTATATGCAGCCGATGGCATTCAACGTACCGGTGGCGATGCTGATGTCGCTGGTGGTGGCGTTCACGATCACGCCCTGGATGGCCTATCGGATGATGCGCCACCAGGCAGTGCAATCCGAAGAGCGCGCGGCGGAGCCTGTCCAGCAGACGGGGCTCTACCGCAGCTATGTCGCGATCCTCGGACCCGTCCTTTCCCGGCGCGATTATGCGTGGTGGTTACTCGCCTTCATTGCGGCGTTGTTCCTCGCTGCCATGGCGTTGGCGGCCATGCGCGCCGTGCCGCTCAAAATGCTGCCTTTCGACAACAAGAACGAACTGCAAATCCTGGTCGATCCGCCCGAGGGCACGACGCTCGAGCGGACCGACGCAATTGTCCGCAAGCTGAGTGACGTACTACAGCGAACGCCCGAGGTGCGGAATTTTCAAGCTTTTGTCGGTTTGGCGTCGCCGATGGATTTCAACGGGATGGTCCGCCACTATTACCTACGCCGGGGCCCGCACGTTGCCGATATTCGCGTCAATTTGGCTGACAAGCAGGCCCGCGCCATGCAATCGCACGAAATTGCGCTGCGGATTCGCGGTGCCCTCGGCGCAGTGGCGGATCGGGAAGGAGCGCGGATCGCGGTCATCGAAGTGCCCCCGGGGCCTCCGGTGCTTGCGACAATTACGGCGGAGATCTACGGCGAGCCAGGCATTCAGTATGACCAAGTGCGTGCGGCGGCGCGCGTCTTGGGGGCGCGGCTCGAGGCCGAACCCGGCGTAGTGGACGTGGACTCGACCGTCGAGGACGACGCCGAGCGCATTGTATTCGTTACCGACCAGGAGAAGGCAGCACTCTCAGGCATTGCCTCTTACGACATCGGACAGACGACGCGGCTCGCCTTCGTCGGCAGGGATGTTGCGCGGCTGCACGTGCGGGGCGAGGTCAATCCGTTGCCGATACGCCTGCGCTTGCCGCGGGCAACCCGCTCCAGCCTCGAGGCGCTGCGTTCGCTCATGGTGAAGGGCCGACCGGGCATCGCCAAAATCCGCGAAGGCGGGGGCATCCGCGCGGCGCCGATTCCGATCGTGCGCCTAGGCGAACTCGGCACGTTCGAAACCCGCGCTTCTGAGAAAGCCATCTATCACAAGGACCTGAACCCGGTGGCGTTCGTCTACGCCGAAGCGGCGGGCCGCGAGCCGGTGGCGATCATTGCAGATGTGGCGGCCGATCTTGGCGCCGATCCGGCCGGCAACGATGCCCGTCCCCTCGGCGGGCGAACATATTTCGCCAATGGAGGCGGCATCTCATGGAACCTGCCTCAGGGCACCCGTGTCGCCTGGTTGGGCGAGGGCGAACTCAACATCACGCGCGATGTGTTCCGCGACCTGGGAATCGCCTTCGCGGTCGCACTTTTGGGCATCTACATGATCCTGGTCTATCAGACGAAGAGCTACGCCATGCCGCTGATCCTGATGATCTCCATCCCCTTGACGATGATCGGCATCATGCCGGGTTTCTGGATCCTGAATCAGGTCAGCGGAGCGTCAATCGGTGGATTCGCCAATCCAACATTCTTCACCGCCACGGCCATGATTGGGATGATTGCGCTTTCCGGAATCGCCGTACGCAACGCCATCCTGCTGATCGAATACGTGCACGCTGGGTTGGCGCGAGGATTGGCGCTGCAAGAGGCCATCCTTGAAGCAGGCGCAGTGCGTACCAAGGCAATTCTGCTGACCGCAGGCACGGCAATGCTGGCAGCCGTGCCAATCACGCTGGATCCGGTTTTCTCCGGTCTTGCCTGGGCGCTAATTTTCGGACTTTTCGTGTCCACAACTTTTACGCTGATCGTGGTACCGGTGACATACAACCTGTTTTATCTCCGCACGCCCGGACACGGGCTGCCTGCGCGGTTCGAACAACAAGTGGCGTCATGAGTGAAACCGCGCGGCGTGTGATGCTGGGGGCCGGTCTGCTGATCGCGATTGCGGTTGGTCTTGCCTGGCTCTCGGGCCTGTTCAGCAGCCGAATAGCCCCCGACGAGCAGCAAATTCAGGTCGCGTCCCTGCCGGACGACGTATCGCAAATGCCCGTCGCAAGCGTCACCGAAACAGCACTCGAATGGGCCAGTGGCACCCTCCAGTCGGCGAGCCGAACCGCTGTGTCGTCGCGAATTCTGGCGCGAATCGAAGAGGTCAAGATCGCTGCCGGCGACCACGTAAAGACCGGCGACGTCCTCGTCGTGCTCGACGCGCGGGAACTCAAGGCACGCGCCCAACAGGCCAGCGATGCGCAACGCGCGGCCATCGCCAAGCGCGAACTCGCTCAAGCCGAAATGGAACGCGCAGATCAACTGCTCAAACGCGGTGTCGGCACGAGCAAGCGCCATGACGAGGCGGTCTCGGGCTTAGGAGTCGCAAAGGCCGAGGTCGATCGCACCACTCGCGCGCTAGAAGAGGCCGAGGCGGCGCTCTCCTACGCCGTTATCCACTCGACAGTCGATGGGCGGGTGATCGACCGGTTAGCGGAGCCCGGCGACACCGCCGCGCCTGGGGCGCCACTGCTCAGGATCTACGATCCCTCGCGTCTGCGTGTCGAGGCTCCGGTGCGCGAGTCGCTGGCCGTGCGGTTAAGCGTTGGCATGCGGCTTGGCGTCATTATCCCCGCCCTGGACGAACGCTTCGACGGAGTGATCGATGAAATCGTGCCCTTCGCCGAGCCTGGCGCCCGAACGCTGCTCGTCAAGGTGGCGCTTCCCGAGGAGAGGCAGCTCTATTCGGGAATGTTTGCCCGCGTCGCCGTTCCAGCGGGCAGGCGGACGCGTCTCTACATTCCGGCCGCGGCGGTCGAGCGCATCGGTCAGCTCGTGTTTGTAAACGTGTTGGGAGCAGACAAAACAATCGGACGAAGGTTGGTTACGATCGGTGAAAGTGACGCGGAGGGGCGCCTCCAGGTGCTCAGCGGTCTAAAAGAGGGCGAGATCGTACTGACGCCGGCAACGGCAATCAGCGGGAGTTAGGGCGCGGATCAACCGGCGCCTGCTTTCCACGCCTAAGTAGACGTCCTCGGCACCGACGCTCGACGTCCGCTATTAGCAAGAAGCGGACCTTTTCGTTGCAAGCCCGCTTGCTACATTTTAACTGATGAAACGGCCGTCACGTTGCGGGCTGACCAGCCAGCGAGTAGCATCGAAACACCCCCCATCGCTTGGAGGTCAGCGACCGCACGACACTCAACACATTTCCGATAATCTTGCGAGGAGAACGGCAATGATCCTTAAGAACAAACCTTGGCTGCGCTGCGTGTTCGCCCTCCACCTACCGCGAAGCTGGAAACTTAGAACGCCGAAGCGTTCTATTTCGGATGAATTCACAGATTGACGCGACAATACATTGGCAGGTTCGAGCGAATGGAATCGACGATTACGATTTTTGGAGTGCACCTCTCTCCGGGCTGTCGAGCCGTCTGGTACACCGCCGCTATAGGTGGTGTCGAATTGGAACAAGTCTTAGCATCCGTAATCGACAAACCGGCCGAACTCCTTGAGCTCAACCCCCTTGGCCAGATACCGACCATCAAAGAAGGTGATTTCTCGCTGAGCCAAGGCAACGCAATTTGCAAGTATCTCAATTCCTCCCGCAAGCTTGGCTTAGCCCCGGATGATGCGGCCGGCCGGGCAAAAATGAACCAGTATTTGGATTGGGCTATCACCGATTTGGGCAAAGCCATGGGCGGCGTCCTCGGGGCGGAATTCTTTTGGAAAGTGTTCGGCAAGCCAGAGCCCACGCCGGAGGAAAAAACGCTCCGATGGAGGGATCTCAACAAGCAGCTGGACTTTCTCGATAGGTTCCTAGACGGTCGCCAGTGGTTGGTGGGCGATGACATGACGCTTGCCGATATCAGAGCCTACACCTGCTGCTCGCAATTGAAGATCATGAGCTTTCCGTTCGAGAGTGCCAGCTGGGCCAACGTCGATCCATGGTTCAAGACATTCGAGAGCGACGACGCCATCAAGGATGTGAACGACAAGGCTGTCGCGTTCTACAAGCAGTTGCGCGTTCAAGTGGCAGCGTGAGTTCCCGCTGATGGAAAGGCAAAACAAAGAGATGGCTTGGCGGAGGCTTGCGATGCTCTGCGCCGAACCAAGATTGGCACCCCCAAGGGGACTCGAACCCGGCAGATACGTGAAATCATACTCGTTTTCCTGGTTGCGATCGGTGCTCTAACACCGTGGTTTTTGATGGAAAATACCTGAAGCCAAAAAACTCCTATCGACCGATCAATCCCAACGACCTGCTGTAGACTTGAACAACCCATATGGCAGTGCGTATGTCCGCTTTGGCTCAGAAGCGGAAGTCAATTGCACCCTTGGTTGAGGTCCGCTCCTAGCCAGAAGCGGACAGATGAAATTTCACAAGAATGGCTCGCAACAAAGCCGTTTCCGGCCGAAAATCTGGAGTCGCCGGCAGCGAGTAAGCCATTAGCCCCGGCCTGCGCCATCCGAGCTCGGCGCTCAAAATGATAGCGAATGCGTCGTAGCGCCAAAAAAGTTGATTGTGAAATGCCAACTATAATCAATAAGCTTATAAATCTAAAAACTATAATAGCTATAATTATGATTATGACCATAATTCATGTTTTTGCTATATACTACGACCTTTACTCTGGAGATGTTTGGATAGATATGCCTCTTCATTTCGTCGGCGGATTCTTAGCTGGAGTGGTGGGTTATTGGGCGATGAGTTTCCGTTTCATTGGTGAAAAATTTGGTCAGCTAAATTTATTAGCTACCTGTTTCGTCTTAATTTCAATTTCTCTATTTGGAAGCTTCATCTGGGAGATATTTGAATTTATTCTTCTCAATTGCTGTGAAAGCTGGGCTAGAGCTGGCAGATTAATCTCTCCAACGGTTCCTGATTTGCTATCTGACATGGTTCTCGGTGTTACAGGGGGGATTCTTTTCGTTGTTGTGTTGGTTTTTGCCGCAGCTAGGAAGCCTAAATTCGATGAACAAGATCACGAGGTTGATTGGCAATAAGGATCTCGGTCCAATGGAAGCTGATGAGCGCATTAATTGGACGGAGTTGCGCGAGCGCCTTCATTATGGCGAGCTGCCGGCGGGGGTGTCTGGATACTGAGGTGACGATGGTGCGAGACGTAACAGATGAAGAGCGGGCGCGCATCGCGGAGATGATGGCCGAGCTCGAATTCTCCGACGACCCGAAGGCGGACTATCGCAGGCTGCGGGCCAAGCTCGCCGAGGAGATGCCTCAGATCACCGATGAGGATATTCGGGGCGTCAATGGCGAGGAGGAAAACGCCTTTCTCCAAATGCTCGCCATCATCGAGAAGGCCGAGGAGATGTCGGGCGAAAGCGACATGTCACTGCGCCAGGCGCTGCAATATTTCGGTGAAAATGGCTGGCCGCCGATCGAGGAGTTCGATCCGGGCGCCGACTTGAACTTCGCGCCGCCGCCCAAGCTGTTTCGCGACTAAGCGCTGGACCTGACCCGCTGGGCCAACCCTCCGTGTAATTGAGATCTGGCCCTCGTCGCACTAGGCCGTGTACTCATAAACGCGCACCGTTGACGCCACTCCGGAGAATGTCCGGCTAGAACCCAACTCCCGACGTTTTCGTACGAACCTCGGCACGGGGAAAATGTGCCGATTAATTCAACAAAATCTGCCATTAGTTGCCTCTCGGCATCACCTGCCGAAGGAGGGTTTTGCCCCATCTGAGATATCGGATTCTTCTGATTTGCGCTTGCTCCCCCCTCAACCCGATGGCGGCGGCGAGTTCTATCGCATTGGCAATATGGCAGCCACACCATCGAAATGCCTTTATTACAGACGTCTACCAAAGTGGCCAATCACCTACGTTTTATGTAATCCCTCGCGGGTGGGGCTCATTAGTAAAATCCGGGAAACAACCGATATCTTACGCGGCTTGTGTACTCCTGATATCCCGGCAACTCTTCCTGTAGAGTCCGGTCTTCGAGTGCGGTTCTGATCACAGCGACAACCAGCGCGACCCCCACCGGAATGAGTGTCCACGCAGAGCCCAAGGCCAGCACAATGCCCGGCATTGACAGAAGATTTCCGGCATAACCCGGGTGCCGGACGATCCGGTATGGGCCGCTGTCACATACCACATGTCCTCGGTCGGTCTGGATGCGCATCATGCTGGAGAAGAAGCGGTTCTCCGCCAACGCCCACGCAGCGAAGGCGTATCCAAGTGCGATCAAGAAGATACCGGTGATGTTAAGCCATGTGGGGAACACGGGTGACCACCCAAAGCGGTGATCCAGCCCCGCCACAATGACCAGCGGGAAGGAAAGGGTCAATGCCATTAGCGGTGCAAGGACTTTATCCCATGCTTTGACATCTGATGCCTTTAGGGATCGGGTTCGTTCTCGTTCCGCCATCAGCCCTGGATGCCGCCATTCTGCCCAGATGCGCCCTCCGACACCGGCTGCAACGAAGAGCAGGGAAAAGACCCAGGCCTGCCACCAACGGATATCCCCTCCGCAAGCCAATAAGATCAGAGGTATGGAAAGATGGATCATGATCAGGCGAAGCCACTCGCGGGGCGTTACCGTCTGAGCCGTGCCTGGATCAACTGTTTTCGATTGCATATCGTTCCCCCGCTTCGAGTGACTGGGCTGCGCACTGCTTCTCTTTTTGCCTGGACTCACGATGCTTAAGGCGAATCTGAACGGCTAAGTACCCAAGAGTTACAACAGCCGCCATCCGAACCGGCGGCGCAGTGGACCGGCGCCCTGCCATCCGCTTGCAGGCGATAGTCCTGCACCGAAATATGCATCACACTAGGTTGGGCGTCTCTGACTTCTGACTTGGGTCAATTCGCGACTCTCCCGGCTGGTCAAACTGACGGTGAAAGTGCACCCGAAACCGGACATTTGGATGGGCACATAGCCGGTCATGGCTCAATCGTGATTCAAGCTCACAGGAGCTTCGAATCATGCGCTATGAACTTACCGACCGTGAATGGTCAATTATCCAACCTGTTCTGCCAACCAAGTCTCGCGGTGTGCCCCG
>Ga0209633_10004678_pt1 | contig 12243 bp, 13 predicted proteins | sample Cruoilmetagenom1_FD_187290 | JGI IMG/M metagenome (GOLD analysis project Ga0209633, IMG submission 187290) | Oil polluted marine microbial communities from Coal Oil Point, Santa Barbara, California, USA - Sample 1 (SPAdes) (version 2) | ecosystem: Environmental > Aquatic > Marine > Oil seeps ... | reverse complement strand
TTTAATTCATTTGCGTTATGCCCCCCTATTTCCGCTTTCTGGATTTTTTCATTCAAGTCGGCTATATCTTTTGCAAGCAGGTTGATTTCATCCACAGTTCCCTTGATATTTGTATCCATATCTTTTTGGGTCTGTACAAGATCCGATGCAATCTTGTTAAACATTCCGGTCATGGTTTGACTTTTGGCCAGCAATTCCACCCGTTCTACATGGCCTGATGGATTATTGGCTACTTCCTGCCACACATTCCAGAAATCACTCATAGCCTGGTTCAACCCATTGCCGGATGTTTCATCGAAAATCATTTCAACTTTTTCAAGAGAATTTTTTTGAGCTTCCCATTTTCCCAGGTTCTGGTTCTCATTGTTGATTTGAGTACCCAAAAACTGATCATACATTCGATCTATTTTTTTATTGGCTCTTACTCCACTACTCATCTGGCCTGTGCCATACCTGACGGGATCCGTAGATTCCATGTTTAATCTTTGCCGTGAGTATCCAGGGGTATTTACATTAGCAATATTATTACCGGTTACATCAATAGCCTTCTGATGGGTTGCCAAAGCTTCCCTTCCTACAGTTAACAGTCCATAAATATTAGGCATAACAGATACCTCTAACTCTTTCCCAAATAATTAATTACTGATTGAGCAATACCGGACAAGGGGAGTACCTCATCGGCGGCTCCGATCTTAATAGCTTCCTTCGGCATCCCGAATACAACAGATGTTTGTTCATTTTGTACAAAAGTATGCGCGCCGCTATTTTTCATTTCAAAAAGCCCCTTGGCTCCATCTGCTCCCATTCCGGTAAGGACAACACCGACCGCATTTTTTCCGGCATTTTTTGCAACTGACCTGAATAATACATCAACGGCCGGACGTTGATAATGAACTCTGGGACCGTTCTTTAACTTCACCATGTAAGTGCCTCCACTCCGAACAAGAAGCATATGAAAATTTCCGGGAGCAATCAGCACAACCCCTGGCACAACATGGTCATTCTCTTTTGCTTCCCTAACTTCCATATCGCAAAGTTCATTGAGGCGCTGTGCAAAAGATTGGGTAAAAGTTGCCGGCATATGCTGAACAATTACGGTTCCCGGCGTTGTTGCCGGAAAAGACTTTAATACAACTTCAATAGCTTTGGTTCCTCCGGTGGAAGCTCCGATTGCGATAATTTTATTGGTTGTGCTGGTCAGAAGTTTCGAATGTTTTAACTGCGCGACGGGTGTTGCGCCTGTTGCAGGATTCTTTTTAACCTGTGCCGCGGCTGCTCCCCTTATAGCTCTGGCTACTTTTTTATAAACATCTTTAGTGGAATTTGCTCCACCAGGTTTACAAATCACATCTATGGCTCCAAGTTCAAGAGCTTTCATAGCTGTCTCGCTGTTTTTAGGAGTCAGGGAGCTTAACACAACTACCGGCATGGGGTAATGCTTCATTAATTTTGCAAGAAAAGAAAGACCATCCATTCTGGGCATTTCCATATCAAGTGTAACTACATCCGGCTTTAATTTAACTATTTTGTCCCGCGCAGCATATGGATCGACTGCGGTGCCAACCACCTCAATATCCTTAAATTTAGGCAACTGAATAGACATCATTTTTCTAACAACCGCCGAATCATCTACGACAAGTACCTTAATCATAATTTTGACTTTCTCTCATCAAATTTAATGCGGCAAGCCGCAGTTTTGAGTTTTGGATTTTTCAGTCAATATCAACAAAAAGATAAAGATCACATGCTTCATCATCAATATCCAGTTTTGCAACTGCCGCAGGGGCGCCATGGTCTTTTAAAATTGATTCAATAGCTCCCGACTCAGTCAGGATTTCAGGTGGGGCTATATTAAAAACGGCCTTTTTATCTGCAATTTCAGGCAAAACATTGCCGCAGATCACGTTAATAGTTTCCCTGAAAGCATCGCAGCGTTGATCCGAAGAAATCTTTTCTTCTTCTTCAATTCCAAGCATGTTGACCGTTATTTCATCAACAACCTGCTTTGAGGTCTTCATGAAAAGTTTCCCTTTAAAAGGCCCTTCAAATGCAACTTTTGCCGCAATACAGGGTGTTCCACTGATCAGATCTTCCTCATCTGCCTGAGATGCAAAAATAAATGCAAGCTGCTCCAGAGTCTCCATGGCTACATCTGACAATATTGCTTTAAATTCTTTGCTCATTTTATGCTCCTGTTTCTGTTCCTGTTATGGCCAGGATGGTATCCCGAATAGTTTCAGGAGAAAATGGTTTATGTATAAATTCGGCGCCTTTTTCACGCAAGCGTTCAATCCGTTCTTCGCTCCCTTCTGTGGATATAACTATTTTGGGAGTACTCTTTATATCAGAATCTTCAAGCATCCTGTCTATCATCTCTTCACCGTTCATAACCGGCATGTTGATATCGACTATCACAAAATCTATCCAGTTATTCTTTAAAAACTCCAGACCCTCCGCACCGTTTGCTGCCTGGTGGACTTCGCCGAGTTCAATACCGCTCATCTTTATTGTTTTAATAATCATAGCTCTCATAACACCGCTGTCGTCTACTACGAGTACGTTAAACGCCATGTTTAATAACCTCTAAAATTAATTAGTTAAAAATTTATCCACACTCTATTAAACCCGATAATTCATTCACTGCCTGCAACGTGCGGCTGGCAACGGATTCAAGATTTGAGGTGCTAAGCCCCAATCTTTCTGTAACAGAAGGTATTAATTGATAATTTAAGCCCTCTGAGCCTAACCCGATGCCGATCATAAGGCTCAATATATTAGCAACATGAACAATATCAATTATTACACTATGCTCAGGAGCATCTTCAGGATTATGATGCCATCTTACAGCATCTACAATATGTTTGGGAAATGACCAGTTCTTCAATATGCTTGCTCCGATAGCTGCATGATTCATTCCCAAAACCATTTCTTCCGCAGCCTCAAAAGAGATTCCTTTTGAGGCCGCGCTCCAGATTTCTTCCATATCCTTTTGGACAAATTCACCCATTACCACTTTTCCTACATCATGAAGCAGGGCTGCAGTTAAAATATCTTCACTATCCGGAATTTCAAGTTCTGCGACCAGAGCTTCAGCAGCAACAGATACTGCAATGGAATGTCTCCATAGTTCACCCATTTGCAAATCATAACCCAAAACCTGTTTATTCAGAAGAGAGCCTACACATGATGTTAAAACAAGTTGCTTTAACTTTTTAAAACCCAGAACAACTACCGCTTGTTTAACAGAACCTATTTTACTCATCATACAGAAGTAAGCCGAATTGGATAATTTCAAAATGTTGGCTGTAAGGCCTGCATCATATTTTAATGCCTTTTCAATTTGTTCAGCGCTGGAATCAGGATTATCAAGCAGAGCCATAAGTTTTGCAGCAACTCCTGGTATACTCGGAAATGACTCGACCTTATCCATTATTTCATTTACCTTGTTCGGTTTCATAATAGAGACTCCTTTCCGCAACTGCTTATTTTCACAGTACCGGATGAAAGATCAAAATAGACTGTGCGGCTGTTTGTACCTCCGACATCCTCTGACTCCAGAAGAACCCCATTTTTCCATAAAAGTTTTTTTAACAAGGTATAATTTCTCTGACCTATCTTGAACATTTCGTTTTTACCCAGTGGATTACCGCAGCCGGCGGCCTTGACAATTAATCTTTGTTTTTGTCCTCCTGCCGCATAAATCCCTTTAAAAAGAACCGGAACGCCTGTATCCACAAACATGAAAGGATTTTCTTTAGCCTTTTGTTTGTTAATTTTAGACAACGGAAGCATGGCATGTAGCAACCCCCCAATCTTTGCAACAGGATCGTAGACCATCAGCCCCAAACAACTGCCCAAAGCATGGGTTACTACAAGATCATTTTTTGCACCTATTATCATATCAGCAACAACGACTACATGTCTCATAAGCTCCATTCCATTATTTTTTCAAATAGACTGCCGGTTGAATATAACTGAATTTATGCGAAACACTGGAAAGGCCCTCTGAATGACCGACAAAAAGATATCCACCGGGCTCTATATAATCCCAAAATCTGTTCACCAGTTTTTCCTGTGTCTTTTTATCAAAATATATCATAACATTTCGGCAAAAAATCACATTAAAGGTTCCCTTCATGGGCCACGCATTCATAAGGTTCAGGGATGCCACCTGAACCATCCCCGCAATTTCATTTTTAAGATGAAAAACAGATGATGAGTTATTATTTGTTTTATTAAAATATTTTTTTAAATATTGAGGCGGAATGCCGCTCATATTATTATTTTCATAAACAGAGCGGCGCGCTTTTTCAAGGCAGGTTGCCGAAATATCCGTAGCCAGAATTTTAACATCCTTTTTTTCAATACCGGAAATTTTGTCATTCAAGAGCATTGCAAGGGAATATGGTTCCTCGCCAGTGGAACAGGCCGCACTCCAAAATCGCAGTTTCCGATCGTTAAGATTCGGCAGGATCTTCTCTGTCAAAAATTTAAAATGTGCTAATTCACGAAAAAAATTTGTTTTGTTGGTAGTCATGGCATCAATCATATAATCCAGTTCTGAGACACCTTTTTGACTTTTCAGATATTTGATATAAACTTCTACAGTTTCAATATTCAACGCCCTGAGACGCTTCATCAGACGCGCCCTGACAAGGGCTTCCTTGCCGCTGCTTAACTTGATCCCACTGAATTTATAAACAATATCGCAAATTTTTTTAAATTGACTTGAAGTTAGCTCAACAGCATCTAAAGACATAAAATATTCCTTACTCCTGAAACTAACCCTGGTCCGAATTAGCCAGCTTTACCACACCACCAATATCCAGAATCAAGCCCACACGTCCGTTGGGCATAATAGCGCCGCCTGAAATTCCAACCACATTTTTCATGGTTTCACCCAGTGTTTTTACAACAACCTGCTGCCTTACAACCAGCTCATCTATAACAATACCGGCACGATTGCCCTCATCCTCAATCACGACAATCAGAGAATTTTCCAGTTCTTCTTCTCCGCCCTGAATATTAAAGAGACTGGTTAAACGAAATAATGGAACCAGGCTGCCATGAAAAGAAAGCATCTCCCCCTTGTTAATAACGGTGGATAAATCTTTAGCTTCAGGTTTGATTGATGTTATAATTGATACTATTGGTATTACATATGTTTCCAAACCGACCCTGGCAACCATTCCATCAATAATTGCCAGTGTAAGGGGAAGTTTCATTTGAAATACAGAACCTTTTCCAAGCTCGGACTGAATTTCCGCCTGCCCCCGAATAGCCTCAATATTTTTTTTCACAACATCCATACCCACGCCCCTGCCGGATACGTCGGTTACTTCCTTGGCAGTTGAAAACCCGGGCTCAAAAATAAGATTGAAAACTTCCCTGTCGCTCATTGCTGAACCGTCGTTTACAAGCCCCTTTTCCCAGGCCTTTTCAAGAATTATCTCCTTGTCCATACCTTTGCCGTCATCCCTTATCTCAACGACCACGCTGCCGGCTGAATGATATGCAGAAAGTTTAACTATGCCGGTTTCCGGTTTGTTAATGTCAACTCTTGCATCCGGTGTTTCAATGCCGTGATCAACCGCATTCCTTACCATATGTATCAGAGGGTCTTTAATGGCATCAGCCATGTTCCTGTCAATTTCGGTCTCTTCACCTTCTGTCAGTAAAGAAACTTTTTTGCCGGTTTTATGAGCCAGATCCCTTACAAGTCGCACCATTTTCTGAAATGTTGATTTTAAAGGAATCATACGCAAAGACATACTCATGTCCTGCAGTTCACGCACAATTTTGCTGGTATGATTAATTTTTTTTAAAAAATCATGATGATCAGAACCGCAAACGATATCGTCCTGAGCCACCATGGAGTGCGCAATAACCAGTTCTCCCACCATATCAATAAGACGATCAAGCCGATCTGTGCTGACCCTGATACTTGTATCTACCACAGATTTTGTTTTTGCCCGCTGAGTACGGAGCGCCTGGCTGACATTTTTTACTGATGCAACCCCTGCTTTAACAAGCGCAGCTCCTATCGGTTTATCACCTTTATTTTTCTCAACCTGCTCAATTTCTTCTCTTGCTGCCGTACCCTGGGCTACCAGGATATCGCCAACCCTCGGATTTTTTACTGCTGCTTCAACCTCATTCCTTGAAATTTTCCCCTGAGCTACCAGAATATCACCTATTCGAGGCTGCTTCCCATCATCAGAACCTTCGGATATGCCCGCCTTTTCCGGATTTTTAAGAATTCGCATAAGCTCATCATAACCTGGCTCTTTCTTAAAAGGCGAACCGCCCAAGGCTTCTTCGACTCCTTTGATCAGGTCTTTCAGCATATCAAGGGAACGTAATGCCAAATCTGCATAACCACCTGCATAGCGTATTTCACCATCCCGCACACGGCTTAAGAGGTTTTCTGCGTGATGTCCCATTTCAGAGATTAAAGTAAGCTCCATAAATGCTGCAGTGCCCTTGATGGTATGAAAAGCCCTGAAAACCATTCCAACGGAGTCCTCATCATCAGGATCGTTTTCAAGCGTCAATAAAGCCTCTTCCGCATTTACTATAAGGTCAAGACCTTCAGTTATAAATTCACCGATCAGTTCAAAATCGGCATCTTCCGGCATGTAATTTTCTTTTTCTTTTATTTCCTGAACCGGTTCCTTTTCCGTTTCATCTAGAATTTCAAAAGCAGGGGCGGAATCATCCTCTATAGAAGATATTTTCATCTCCTCATCTTCATCTTCATTTTCATTCATAACTTTTTCTATTAATTCACCTACTTCTGTAATGATCGAATTCAGGGAAGAAGGCTCTGCAGCCGACAGCTCATTGATTTTTTGAGCTGCAAGGGCAAGGCTTTCCCTTGCAGAGGCAGAAAAGGACTCGTTTGATGAAAGCTTTTTTAAAGCTTTTTCCAGTTTTCCCATTTCGGCCTGATCATCGGGTTCTATTTGAACCAGAAACGCAGCAACATCATCCAGAGATATGGTATCATTATTCGGCATATCAGATCCTTTTTCCAGATTTAATTCTTTTTTCAACTTTTTAGCTGTTTTATCAATAAAGGGCTTACCCTCTTTATTATTTTTAAAATATGCTTCAACAGCTTCCAGAGCATCAAAAAGGAGATCAATAACAGATAATGGATTAGCGGCCATTTTCCCCAAAACTGCTTCTATTCCGTTTGCACAAAGGCACAGTAGTTCTTTTAGAAATATCAAATCTTCAGGCAGATTTTGCTCCGTTTGCTTTAATCCGGATAATATTAAGAGCCAGGCATCTTTATCATTAATATCCGCATTATCAAGTTGATCTATTATTTTTTTTATAGATTTTAGAATATCGTCAGTTTCCATATTTTCAGTCCTGTTTGCATTAAAATTATTCGTCCTGTGGGGAGTTAGCGGTTAGGAACGAAAAGTTATTTCGTCCCCGTTCCTAACCGCTAATATCAAAATTATTAGTGATGGCCGGAAAAAAACCTGCCGCTTTTATCAATTGTACAAAGCCGTCCGTTGCTGTAATATAATGGTCCCTGATATATAAAATTATCCAAAAAAGATAATGAAGTTCTAACAAGACCTATAGAATAGTTCAGCAAGGATCTGTTACTGTTATTTAAATCCCCTATGCTCTTTATCAAGGACAAAAGGTTGGATCTGCACTCTGCCAAACGGGTGGACTCAACCTCTCCTGCCAACTCTGACAACTTCTCCAGTGTGATATTTTCCAGAGAACGGCCTGATAGTTTTGAGAACTCATGCAAAACATGAAGCCTCTGCTCCTCAAGTATCCTTATCTTCAATATAAGATTCTCTTTTGCTTTGCATGCCTCATTAAGTTTGTTTAATTGCGCGTAAACCAAACTATTCTTTTCGTCCAGCAGGATGGCAAGAAGTGCTTCAAGGAGTTCTATTTCTTCCTCAAGCAAACACGTTAATCTGTTAATTAATATTTTCATCAAATCAATTGCCGCTTTTTTATAACTGGTTTTTTAAAAGTGGTAGAGACAAGGCATGCCTTGTCTCTACTTCATTTCCTGATTGACGCTTTTTAAATGTTGGTATATTTCGTCCCCGTTCCTAACTATAGCCATTCATTAAGAATTGACTCCTTAATCATGTTAAAAGCGACTTTCTTCCCATCTATTTTGTAAGTCCCTGTTTCTATCTCTTTTTTTATGGCAGCCACTTTTTCTTCCCTGATATCGGGTATAGAATCTATAGTTTTTTTCGCTTCGGCAATCTCTCTGGCCATTGGTGACAATGCCACCTTATCCCCTTCAGCTTTTTTAGAAACCGATTTTACTGATATAGGTTCCACCCTGTACTTATCTCCTAATTTACCGATATAAGACCTGAATTTTACTGAATCACCTGTTATCTCCATTTTTTATACCCCCTTCATCATAGTACTAAATACTCTCTCTTTATTTATTATATCGGTATTTATTAAAGAAAACTTTAATTTTTTATGGTTTTTTTATAATATTTTTCTGAAGTTGAGATTGAAGTATTGATCCCAGTCCAAGATCGTTGCGTTTGGATAATTCTTTTGCAAGCTCCGAATCAAGCATGGATTGATATACATCTTCTCCTCTGCCTCCGCTGATGAAACCGGATTTTGGTATGGTTGCGCGCATCTCCTTAAAAAGTTGATAAATAAAGAGAGACTCCATTTCAGCGCATGCTTTGTTAAGCGAGGCATCGTTATTATCGCCGGTCTCTTTTTTTCTTTTAATGGCCTCTTCTGCCCGGCTTACTCTATTTTTCATGTCAATTGTTTGCCATGGTATTTTTTGCACTAAAAAATCGGACATTATATAATCTCCAGTTTTGCCTGCAGCGCTCCGGCCGCTTTCATTGCCTGAAATATGGCTATAAGGTCCCGCGGTGATACTCCCAGAGCATTTAAAGCCCTGACAACTTCACCAATGCTGACACCTGGCTCCATCAATACAAGTCTGCTGTTTCCTTCTTTAACCGACATCTCCGTATCCGGTGTCACAACAGTTTCTCCCTGGGCAAACGGCAATGGCTGTGAAACCTGGGGAGATTCTTTTATTTCAATACTAAGGTTTCCATGTGCTACTGCGACCGTTGAAATTCGAACATTACTTCCCATTACAACAGTTCCGGTTCTTTCGTTTATAATTACTTTAGCAACTACATCAGGCGCAACTTCAAGACATTCAACCATTGTAATCAGTTTTACAATATTTCCGATATAACTTTCCGGAATATCAATATTAATTGTACTTGAATCCTCTGTATGCGCCATTTGTGCATATCCAAGCGTATTAATAACTTCAGTCACACGTGAAGCAGTGGTAAAATCGGGTGTATGCAGCAACAAGGTTAATTGTTTTTTGTTGGCAAAATCAGTCTCTATCTCTCTTTCGATTACTGCTCCATCGGCAATTCTGCCGACAGTAGGAAAATTCTTTTGCACTCCCCCTCCTTCTCCTCCAGCAGAAAAACCACCAGTGCTGACCGGGCCCTGTGCCACAGCATAAACCTGGCCGTCAGCACCTTTTAAAGGAGTAAAAAGAAGGGTTCCTCCCTGCAGGTTTTCCGCATCACCAATAGAGCTGAGCAGCACATCAATTCGGCTGCCTGACTTTGCAAAAGGAGGAAGTTCGGAGGTAACCATTACTGCAGCAACATTATCAACCTTGATATCATCTGTTTCAACTGTAACGCCCATTTTTTCCAGCATGCTGGCCAGGGATTGCAATGTAAATTCAGCATCCTTGCCGTCACCGGTGCCATTAAGACCGACTACGAGTCCATAGCCCACAAGTTGATTTCGGCGTACTCCTTTAATATCCGATATATCCTTGATTCTTGCGGCATAAACAAAATTTGCCGAAAACGTTACCATTAAGACTGATATATATATTATTATTATTTTCATAAAAGCATCAAAACGGCCATACTATATCAATAATTCTTGTCATCCATCCCGGCCTCTGACGGTCATGGATAACTCCACTTCCGCTATATTCTATTTTGGCATCCGCAACAAAGGTTGAAAGAATTATATTTCCAGGAGAAATATCCCTCGGCCTTATTATACCTGATAATATTATCAACTGTTTTTCATTGTTAACTTTAACCTCCCGGGTCCCTTCAATTTTCAGATTTCCGTTCGGTAATACTTCAATAACTTTTGTGGTAATAAAGGCAGTCAAATCCCCACTTCTTTGGGTAGTGCCTGAGCCGTCAAAATCGCTCTCCAGCCCGCTTTTAACTTTGGCAAAAGGATTGAAAAAAGGGTGTGTACCCGGATATCGTTTTTCCATATTAAAAAAGCTCTCCACACCACCTTCAATAGATGACTTTCGACCTGTTTTGGTTGAAGCCTTATTAGTAGCGCTGGATGACTCGACTATCTTTATGGTAACAATATCCCCTACCCTGCGTGCCTTGGTATCAATAAAAAGCTCACTCAAAGGCCCGTTATCCTGCCATAAAGAACCATTTTTTTTAATATTAGTTGTATTGCTTGCGGTATAAGTATCGGCATTTATTACAGGATTTACTATTTTTTTAGTCTTTTTATCCGCATTCGCAGTAATACACCCTATATGTGTAAATGCTATGGCCAGCATACAAGTAGCCAATAAACAGATTTTAAAATGAGAAATCATATTTAAAACGTTACCTTTACTGTGTTTGCATCGACAACACGCGCATAGATCTCTTTTTTGGAATTAAGATTTATTACTTTCAGCCTCTCACCTTTATGACCCTTTTTTTTAACTTTGCCCAGCGCAGTAATTCGCATGCCCCCTGCCTCGGCAATAATCGTCACTACATCACCTCTTTTTACTATAGGTGGGAGTTCAACAAGATCAGTCCTTAAAACTGTTGCAGGGTCAATTGACCTTTTGGTTCTTCGACCAATAACCTTTTCAGGATCGTTGATTATATTTACCTGCAATTTTGAAATATCAATTCTCTTAACGGCAATATCTGCCTGTCTAATTATTTTATGCCGTCCCAAAGGTCTAATGGTAACAACTACGTTCGCAAGCGTTTCAATATCTACCATAGCTCTGATTTTTTTATGAAAATATCCATCTACTGTAAAATCAATATATATGGCCCTGCGGCCGGAATAACCAGCTTGTTTGTTGTTAATAATCCGGTATGCAACTTTTCCTTTTGGCAGTACAATATCTTTTTGAACGATAACACTTTTAAGTGTTGTTCCGTCTCCCATGGCTGCCGCTTTTTTTTTGATATATTCGGATACTATGCCGGCTATCTTTTCTTTGGATATAGTCATAGAACTTCGTGCGATAATAGCTTTTTCAGGAACAATTAGTTTAACCTGCCCTATATCAATGCCGGCCTGCTTTAAACGGAGCTTTATAGATCGTTCATTCAAAGTGCGTGTTTTACCTGGCAAAGGAGCCTTGCTGATAATCAGGGCACCTATCTGCTGCACAAACTTTTGATCTCCTCCGCTGATACGAGCTATATCCCCCAGCCTAACATGCTCTTTTCCAATTACCGTCTTTTGCTGTACCTCAATAGTCACAACAGCCAGAGCCGAAGCTTCGGGTATTACTGCAACCAGGATAAAAATCAGGATAAAAACAATGAATAATCTTACCTTCATAATCATATCATCACTGTAGAGACGATGCATGCATCGTCTCTACTCTTACCTTTATAAGCATATCATCACCAATAACTCTATCTCACCCTCAAACAAAGCGTTCCTTTATCGCTTAAGACTGTTTGCCATTTGCAGCATATCATCCGCAGTCTGGATTGATTTACTGTTTACTTCATATGCTCTTTGTGCCGTAATCATATTTACCATCTCATCCACTACACTCACATTAGACATTTCAAGATAACCCTGGGCGATTGTGCCAAACCCATCCGCACCTGCGGTTCCGGTAACTACATCACCCGAAGCATTTGTGGTAAGATAAAGATTTCGACCAATACTGTTCAAACCGGCAGGATTTATAAACCTGGCGAGTTCTATTGTTCCTATTTCAACCGAATCTCCTGATCCTCCCTGAAGTACGGAAACAGTTCCATCAGTTCCTATGGATATTGCCCTGGTGTCTGAAGGTACTGCGATTTCGGGTTCCATCAAAAAACCGTCGGATGTCACAATACGACCTTCGCTGTCCATTTTAAACGAACCTGCCCTGCTATAAGCAACTTCTCCATTGGGCTGCAAAATCTGAAAAAAACCATCCCC
>Ga0209633_10004677_pt1 | contig 12246 bp, 11 predicted proteins | sample Cruoilmetagenom1_FD_187290 | JGI IMG/M metagenome (GOLD analysis project Ga0209633, IMG submission 187290) | Oil polluted marine microbial communities from Coal Oil Point, Santa Barbara, California, USA - Sample 1 (SPAdes) (version 2) | ecosystem: Environmental > Aquatic > Marine > Oil seeps ... | reverse complement strand
GAGCTTAACAAAGAATAAATCGGCGCGGGATTTTTTTCTGGCTTTTAGTTTATCTTCCTCAACATTCAATAATTCAAATGAAGTTATCTTTCCTGAATTAACCGAACAAAACAAAATTATTATCCAATATTTAAAGGAGCACAAAGCCTCTTTACTGGAAATTGTGCGTTTGTATATACTGGTAAAAGTGCTTGACAGTAATGCGGCTTTTTTTACCAGCAAGATTATTAAATTGATGGAAACAAGTGACAGGACTGAGTTGGCGACAATACTGAAATTTCTGATTTTGTTACCTGATCCGGCAGCTTTTAAACTAAATGCGGTGGATAATATAAGAACAAATATGACAGGCGTATTCGACGCAATCGCCCTGAATAATCCTTATTCCGCAATGTATTTTGATACTTTGCAGTGGAATCAAATGTATTTAAAAGCCGCATTTATGGAGCGGCCATTGTCGCGTATTTTGTACCTTGAAGAGCGGGCAAATCCAGAGTTGACCCGGATGATTAATGACTATGCCCAGGAGCGCTGGTCTGCAGATCGTGAGATAAATCCGCTATTTTGGCGACCGACCAGTTATAGTATGGACACTTTAGCATTGAAAAATATAAAGCGTTTGTTGCAAAGTAATGACATGCAACAACAATACGCCGGTGCATTATGTTGTCTGAACAGTAACAACCCTGAAGCTGCACTTTTATTGGCTGAGTTTCCCTCGCTAAAAAAGACTGTGACATCCGGCGAGATAAGCTGGAAGTATTTTGAGAAGCATTAAAAAAATTAAACACGACAAGTAAGATAGCCAAACCTTAAAAACGAGATCGTTTAAAATGGATAAACAATTAAAATATATTGATCCTCATATTCATATGTCCACACGCACGACCAATGATTATGAAGCCATGAGTAAAGCGGGCATAGTGGCTGTTATTGAACCCTCGTTCTGGTTAGGTCAGCCTCGCACTCAAGTAGGTTCTTTTCAGGATTATTACAGTAGCCTGGTGGGTTGGGAGCCGTTTAGAGCCAGTCAATTTGGAATCAAGCATTATTGCACCATTGGATTAAACTCCAAAGAATCGAATAATGAAGCGTTGGCAGAAGAAGTCATTGAATTATTAGCCCTATACCTTCACAAAGACAATGTTGTCGGCATTGGTGAAATTGGTTATGACGATCAAACCCCTGCTGAAGACAAGTATTTTAGAATCCAGCTGGACATGGCTAAAGAATTGGGAATGCTGGTTCAGATACACACCCCTCACCGGGATAAAAAAGCCGGGACTTCCAAAAGCATGGACGTTTGCCTGGAGCATGGATTGGAACCTGAAAAGGTCATTATGGATCATAACAATGAAGAAACTGTTAAAGAGGTGCTTGATAGAGGTTTTTGGGCGGCATTTACCATTTATCCTGGCACCAAAATGAGTAATGAACGTATGGTCGAGGTGGTTAAACAATACGGCAGCGAACGTATTATTATTGATAGCTCAGCCGATTGGGGTATAAGCGACCCCTTGTCGGTGCCTAAAACCGCAAATCTGATGCTGGAACGAGGCATAAGCCGTGAGGATGTACATAAAACTTGCTATGAAAATGCCTTGTTAGCCTATAGCAGCACTGGTCGAATGAAAGAATCCGACTGGATGAATAAAAATGCAGTGGATCAACGCAAGGTATATCTGGACAACAGTATTTTGAGAGGGCAGACGCCGCGAGTTGATGAAAACATCATTGAATAATTTGCCAGTCTAAATTAGGTAGCGCCAAACTATGTAAAGTAGTTTCAATCTGATGTAATACTGCCGATGCATCCTCTTGGCGTACAGCTCTTTATTCCAGAGTTTCTCCCGTAGACATAAGGAAACATGAATAAAACAAGCCTGGCTTATTTTCAATTAATGAGACCCGCAAACCTGTTTACTGCAATGGCTGATATTCTTGCAGGGGTTGCTGCAATGGGCGCTTTAAGTGGTGCTGGGTCAAGCTTCACTATTAGTTTAGTAGCCCCCATCTTGCTTTTACTTATCGCCGCCAGTGTGTGTTTGTATGCTGGAGGGGTGGTGCTCAATGATGCTTTTGATGTTGAAATTGATCGGATAGAGCGCCCTGAAAGGCCGATTCCCAGTGGAATATTGTTACGCCACCACGCTTTTATCTTTGGTTTTACCCTGTTGATAATGGGCTGTTTATTTGCTCTTTTTGCAAATACGGTTTCAGGTCTGGTGGCGATAATATTGGCTGTATCCATTCTCTGCTATGACAGCTTTTCTAAACACTCTGTTTTTTGGGGGCCTTTGAACATGGGTTTGTGTCGTGGTCTGAATTTACTATTAGGCATGAGCATTGTGTACTCAGTGGGGGGTGGTGACCTGGGTCGGTTTTATGTATTAATGATTTTGCCAGTGATTTACATAGCGGCTATAACCCTGATTAGCCAGGGAGAAGTGGTTGGAGGTAATAAAAAAGCAATTTTAATTGCTGGTTTTATGTACCAGTTGGTAATTTTGTTATTAATCACTCTCGGATATGGCTTGTCTTTTAATATAATACAAGCTCTGCCATTTATTCTGGTTTTTGTTTATTTAACTGTTCGACCGTTGTTGGCAGCCTATAAAGTAAACACTCCGGAAAATATCCGGCAGGCGGTTAAATCAGGTGTGATTGCTGTAATAGCGCTTGATGCGAGCATTGCGGCGGGTTTTTCAACCATGTTGGTTGGCTTACTGGTTCTTTTGTTGTTGCCCGTATCCCTGTTTGTTGGAAAGCGTTTTGCGGTAACTTAGCCCGGATATAGAAATAGACATTTAGCGAATATGAATTAAATGAAAGAATTCCCTCCCATAGATCAAAGTTTTGAAGTTGCTTATTCCTACAAGCTGTATTCAAGTAATCAGGTTTTTTCCAAATCAAATCCATTGCTGGCAGATATAATTCGTTCGGACATTTTTCCGGTACCGGTTTTATTTGTAATAGACCAGAATGTTGCCAAACACCACCCTGACCTGGAGCAAAATATTTTTGAATATTGTTCTCATCATAAAAACCTGAAACATGCCGGCAAACCTATTCTGGTGCCTGGTGGTGAACAGGTAAAAAATAATGACAAATATATTCAAAATATACTGGGTGTTATTGAAAGCGAAAAAATTTGTCGGCATTCATTTATTGTGGCTATTGGTGGCGGAGCAGTGATTGATATGGTTGGTTTTGCTGCAGCAATTGCACATAGAGGCGTGCGTTTGATTCGTATCCCGACGACTGTTTTATCACAGAATGATGCCGCAGTCGGGGTAAAAAACAGCATCAATGCTTTTGGTAAAAAGAATTTTACAGGTACTTTTTCTCCACCTTATGCAATTATTAACGATAAACAGTTTTTAAAGACCCTGGAGTTCAGGGACTGGATCTCTGGTATTGCCGAAGCAGTAAAAGTTTCTTTGATTAAGGATGCTGAGTTTTATCAGTATATAAAAAATAATGCCAAGGCACTTAACCAACGAAAATCCGAGTCTATGGAATACCTTATTTATCGGTGTGCTCAGCTTCATATGCAACATATTTCTTCTGCTGACCCCTTTGAATCCGGGTCATCGCGCCCATTGGACTTTGGACATTGGGCCGCACATAAACTGGAGCATATGACTAACTATCAATTGCGTCATGGTGAAGCTGTTGCAAAAGGCATGGGCATAGATATCGTTTATTCGTCTTTATTGGGTTATCTTCCGGAAAAGGATCAAATAGATGCATTGAATGTATTGCTCAGCATCGGTTTTGATCTGGAAATTCCTGTTCATTCAAAAGCCGAGTTGGATGAACTGATGCTGGGGATTGAAGAATTTCGTGAGCATTTGGGCGGCAAGCTGACCATCACTTTATTGTCCGGTATTGGGAAAAAAATGGATGTTCATGACATTGATTTGGACATTATGGGGCAAGCTATTACGACGCTGAATAATTTTTCACTCTCGAATAACATATCTGAAAAAGAAAATAAAAATAAATCTGCATAATGCGAACTAACAATGCACCTTCACTCTAAAAAGCTGCAGGATTTTTACCATTTAAGCTATTGTAGCAATATTCACCCGGGTGAAAGCTGGGCTGAAACATTTCAAAATCTTAAATCCTATATACCTGGCATCCAGAAAAAAATAGCCAATGACAAAGAATTTGGTATTGGCTTGCGTCTATCAAACCAGGCCAGTATAGAGCTGGATAGTGGGGATAATTTATCAGAATTTAAAACCTGGTTAAGCGAGCAAAATGCTTATGTGTTCACCATGAATGGTTTTCCCTATGGTGACTTTCATAATACATGTGTTAAAGCTGGAGTGCATAAGCCGGATTGGGCCAGCGAAGAACGGGTGACTTATACCAAACGTCTATTCAGGCAGCTGTCATATCTTTTACCTGCTAAAGGTGAAGGGGGTATTTCAACTTCGCCTCTATCCTACAGGCATTGGCATGCTACCGAAGAAGATTTGTCTAAATGCAAAAAGCTTGCAGCTGAAAACCTGATTAAAATTGCGACATTTCTTTATACTCTGCATTCTGAAACAGACCAATATCTTCACCTGGATATTGAACCAGAACCAGACGGCGTTCTGGAAAACAGTCAGGATGTAATCAATTTTTTTAATAATGAGTTGATACCTGAAGGGATAAAACAGTTCAAAACACTATTTAAAATTACAGATGAAGAAGCTCGTAAAATAATTTTGACTCATATCACTGTTTGTTACGATATTTGTCATTTTGCATTGGCTTATGAAGAGCCGGAGCTTACCCTCAAAAAATTCAGGAATGAAGGCATTCAAATAGGTAAAGTTCAAATCAGTTCGGCACTCAAAGCTGATTTTAACAGGGCTGAATTAAATAAGGGTGACATAAACAAGGGGTGTTCAAATAAGGCTAGCCGAAAAAAAATATTTGATGCACTGCAAAGTTTTGATGAGCTGGTGTATTTACATCAGGTAACGGGTTTTAAAGATCAACTGTTCGTGGCATATTCAGACATATCTGAATTACCCTTTGATGACGGTTATTCTGAATTACGCGCTCACTTTCATGTGCCGGTATTTGTTAACGATTATGGCTTGTTACAATCCACCCAAAGCCAAGCCCGGGCAGTGATTCAGTTACTCGCAGAAAAAATGTTTACACGACATCTTGAGGTTGAAACGTATACCTGGATGGTACTGCCTGATGAATTGAAACTGGAACTATCGGCATCTATTGTTAGAGAAATGGAATGGGTTATTGATCAGTTCAATGGTGCTTCAGGAGATTCAAACTGAGTTTTACAGTTAGCTTGCATAGTATCAAGTAAAAAAGTATTGACCGTAATTTATGAAAAAAACAGTCGTCATTAATGTTGTTGGTTTATCATCCCGCCTAATTGGTAAACATACTCCTTTTCTGGATAAATGGCTTAAAAAAGCAACCCTGAAGCCCATTGAACCCATGTTGCCAGCCGTTACCTGTTCTGTGCAATCAACTTACCTGACTGGAAAATGGCCCTCTGAGCATGGAGTGGTGGCCAATGGCTGGTACTTTAAAGATGAACACGAAATCAAGTTTTGGCGACAATCCAATACCCTGGTACAGGCCGACAAACTTTGGGATGAATTAAAAGCACAGGATACTTCGTTCACCTGCGCCAATTTGTTTTGGTGGTACAACATGTATTCCAATGCGAATTATGCTGTTACTCCGCGCCCAAATTATCTGGCGGATGGTCGAAAACTCCCGGACATTTATTCTGAACCAGCGGATTTAAGAGATGAGCTGCAAGAAAAACTGGGCACCTTCCCTTTGTTTGATTTCTGGGGACCCAAAACCAGTATTAAATCCAGTCAATGGATAGCTGACTGCGCATTTATCACAGACCAACGATATAACCCGACACTGACATTAATTTATTTACCTCATCTGGATTACAACTTGCAGCGTTATGGTCTTGATATGTCGATTATTAAAAAAGACCTACGCGAAATTGACAATGTATTGCAACAGGTGATCGAGTATTACGAAAAACAAAATACCGAAGTGGTGATATTGTCGGAGTACGGTATTACTGATGTATCCAGACCGGTTCATTTAAATCGTGTATTAAGGGAGCAGGGTTTTTTATCTGTTCGCGAAGAGCGTGGACTGGAATTACTGGATGCCGGCGTCAGCGCTGCTTTTGCCGTGGCAGATCATCAAATGGCGCATATTTATGTAAATGAGCCTGATCAAATTGAAGCAGTAAAAGCTCTAATTGAGAAGGTGCCTGGTGTTGCTCAGGTTTTACAGGGCGATTCTATTAAAAATGCTCACCTGGATCATGAGCGCAGCGGCGATCTTATAGCCATTGCCGATAAAGACTCCTGGTTTACCTATTACTTCTGGCTGGATGATTCAAAAGCACCTGATTATGCGCGAATGGTAGATATTCATAGAAAACCCGGCTACGACCCGGTTGAAATGCATCTGGATCCTGAAATTAGCATGTTGCCGGTAAAAATAATCTGGAAGCTGCTTAAAAAGAAAGCCGGGTTTAGAACGGTTATGGATGTTATTCCCCTGGATGCAAGTTTAATAAAAGGTTCCCATGGACGAATACCAGAAGACACTCAGGATTTCCCGGTGTTTATTTGCAAGCATCCTGAGCTGATACCAAATTCCATCTTGAAAGCCACAGACGTTTACCCAAGTCTTAAAAACCTGATTACCAACTCAAAAGGACTGACATCATGAATATGTTTTTTAAATCAACAGCCATACTGGCTCTATTGTATTTTTTAATGTCCATGGCTGTTCAATACAATGACCCTGACCCTCTTTTCTGGATGGGCATATACGGAATTATTTTTGCAGCTACTTTTTTATTTTTGTTGGAAAAATTACCTATGTTTGTACCTCTGTTGATAGCTACGGGGTGCGTGGCGGGGGGCATAATGTCCTGGCCCGAAGTGTTTGAAGGGGTACAGCGCACAATGGGCGATAATATAAATGTAGAAGAAGGTAGGGAAGCGTTGGGACTATTTATATCGGCGGCACTGATGTTGGTTCTTTCATTGGGAATTTTTCTATCTTCTGATATGCCTTATGAGTAATATAAACAGGCACATCTTTTTTCGATAATATATTCATAATCAATCCTGAAAATGGCAAGGAAAGGTATTTTCAGGATATGCTAAATTTCCTCTAAACTGTTGATTTTACAGGGTGCGACAAATTGTCGCATTGTAATGCCTCGGTACATTATTTACCCTCCCCCCCCTGTGATTCTTTTTTTCAATTTAACCCTGTATTTCAGCCATAAATACATAAATGGAAGGGTGTTGTTGATTATTGTTTATCGTTAGTTATTTGTGGGGAGATGTATGAAAAAAAATGTATTTTTATTGGTGTTCCTGCCAATGATTTTAGCTTTGGGTGTTCAAACATCGGCTTTTGCTTATGTGGGTCTGTGTTGTTCAAAATGTGGTGGCAATATGCCATTAAGTATACCAGGCGCGGGTGTGGCAGAAACACATGAATTCAGAATTAAAATTTCTCCGAGTTTTATGCACATGGATGGGTTAACCCAGGGCACAAATGATGTCGACCCAGAATCATTACTGGGAATGCCTATGATGATGGGTAGCCCAACCGGTAAATATATGGCCGTGCCCACGGCCATGGATATGAGCATGTTAAATCTGTCCATGGGTTACAGTTTTACCGATGATTTTTTTGCCGGTGTCATGTTGATGTATCAACAAAATGACATGGATATGAAGTTCAATAACATGATGGCCATGGCTACACAGCAATCGGGATTTACTATGGAATCGGAAGGTGTGGCAGATACCATGCTCATGGCAAAATACCGATTATTTACCGATGATCCATTGATACCCACTCGCCAGGCGTCCCTATTTATGGGGCTGAGCCTGCCCACTGGATCTATTGATGAAGAAAACTCTACTCACCCGGTGGCGATGCGGCAAAATGAATTGTTACCTTATGGTATGCAATTGGGTTCAGGAACATTTGACCCTTCTGTGGGAATTGTTTATTCCGGTTCAAAATCGCCATACTGGTGGGGAGCAAATACCATTTATACGGCTCGGATTCATGAGAATAAGCGCGATTACCGCTTAGGCAACGAATTACGCTTTGATTTATACGGAATGTATCAACTAAATTATATGCTTGTACTGGAAGCCCAGCTCAATGCAAAACATACAGAGAAAATTCGCGGGGAAATGGATGAATCTGTTTCTGCTGAGTCAGGTCATGTAACACAGGGCATGGCATCTTCACCTTTTACCACTCCTTTATGGAATACTAATAGTTATGGTGGTGACGAGTTGGCTTTAACTTTGGGTGTTCAGTGGCAGCCTGTCAGTTTGAATATTTTGAGTTTTCAGGTAGGTGTGCCTCTGTATCAGGATTTGAATGGCGTGCAGTTAAAAGATGATTATAGCGTCATGTTAACCTGGTATCTTGAAATTCCAACGAAAAAAAGTCGCCGCTCAAGTCAGTCATTTAAAGATAAAAGTACCCTGGGGTTTTAGGTTAAATAAAGGTACTTGAAGTGTTTTATGAAATTTATAGTTTTTCCAATTGCCATTCTCGTTTTTTTAACAGCCTGCAATAGTCAATCTGTGAATAGTTTTGATGTGCTTGATGAAAATAGTGCTGCATTTTTGTATCAACAAAAATGCAGCCTATGTCATGCATTACCTCATCCCAAGCGACACAAAGCAAATGAATGGCCCGCACTTGTTGAAGCCATGCAACTCAGAATGGCAGAAAAAAAGTTTTCAGTTTTATCTGAATATGAATACCTTACTATTCTGGATTATTTGGTAACGAATGCTCGTTAGTACGGAGTGTAAAATCAAATGAAAATATCCAACAATGGTCGCTTATTTTATCTTTTGCTGGTTCTTTTTTTCGTATTCAATTCAAACCTGGTATTTTCTTCACCGGCTATGAAAGAAATTGGATTTGCCCAACCAAAAGTAAAAATGCCGGCTCCGGAATTTTGTCTTTATTCCTTATCTGGTAGTGAAAAATGCCTTAGTGATTATAAAGGAAAAGTTGTACTTATTAATTTTTGGGCTACGTTTTGTTCACCCTGCCGTCAGGAAATGCCTTCTCTGGAATCCTTATGGCAGACTCATAATGCAGATGGATTTGTGGTTTTGGCAGTGAGTGCAGATAAAGGGCATGTAAAAACAGTTAATGAATTTGTTAATTCAATGACGTTAACTTTCCCCGTACTGCTCGATGATAAAGGTGGAGCAAGAAAAAAATATGAAGTGGTTGGGCTACCAACGACTTATCTAGTGAGTCGTGACGGACTTATTTTAGGTCGAATGATGGGAGAAAAAGACTGGAATAGTGCCAAAGTTCATACCTTAATTGAAAATTTAGCCAGGCCTTGAGCAAAACTTAAGAATAGATTAAAAGGTATAGATTATTCTGAGGTGAGAAAATATTGATTTAGCTCATAATTTATAAGCCAATTTTTGTGTAACTTGCTACACAAGAGGCAAAAAAGCCTGAAAATAATAATATAAAAAAAAGGGGGATTTAAGATGATATATGTTGCTCTGGCGATTTTTGTTATTGTGTTTCTAGGTGGTGTTTTCATGATGTTCAAATTTCTCCAGGATGAAGAGATTCCCCTGGTGAATGCCTTAGGACATGGTTTGCTCGCTGTGATTGGTTTATTGGTTTTATATATTGCGGCCGGTGAGGGTGACAATATTATTAGCTGGATTGCTTTCTTTTTATATGTTGGTGCCGCTATGGGTGGTCTTACCCTTGCAACCATTAAAAGGGTGTTGAAGAAAGAGGCACCTAAAGCATTGGCTGTGGCTCATGCTTGCACAGCATGTGCGGGTTGTTTGGCAATATCAATTGCAGTATATCAAGCTGTAGCCTGAAGCCATAGAATAAAAAGCCTTTGACCAGTACATGAGCTTGCACCCGAGTTACCTGGCTTCACAACTAGATCCTGTCGTGTGAAGGTGTTGGGCATTTCGCGCTATCTTTGCCTCGAACCCGGGTGCTCAGAATTACAATCTTTATCTTAAACCTGAAAAGCAGTCGGCTGTCCCCTGGACTTGATTAAAGCACCTGCTGTTGGTGTGTGGGCTTTCGTGTTCTAATTGCGTCCAGGCTAACACCACAAGCCTGGCATATGCTGTATTTTAGGGGCGATAGCGTGTAAGGTCTGTTTCTAATTAATTCAGTAATTCATAAAAATACTTATATTGCGCCAGGGCTCGTTTAAAGCGCCTACTGTGGGTGCATGGTCTTTAGTGATCCAACATACGTTTTTTTGGATTCTCGATCAGCATCAACTCATTCTTTATTCTGGAGAAATGACTTATGGTAAGTATCGGCACACCTTTTTCATCCACAGCTACTCGCGTTATGTTGTGTGGTTCGGGCGAGCTTGGTAAAGAGGTAGCGATTGAGTTACAACGCTATGGCGTAGAAGTGATCGCAGTGGATCGGTATGAAAATGCGCCTGCCATGCAGGTGGCAGATTCCAGCCATGTCATTTCCATGCTTGATGGCGTAGCGTTGAAAGATTTAATTCTGCAGGAAAAACCCGACTACATAGTGCCTGAAATTGAAGCCATTGCCACTGATGTGTTGGTGGAGCTAGAGCAAGAAGGTTTTACAGTAATACCCACAGCCCGTGCTGCTCAATTAACCATGAACAGGGAAGGTATCCGAAGATTAGTGGCTGAAGAGCTGGGAATTCTAACCTCGGCTTATCAGTTCGCTGATAACAAAGCTGATTATTTGCAGGCAGTTGAAACCGTAGGTAAACCTTGTGTCGTTAAACCCATCATGAGTTCTTCGGGGAAAGGGCAGAGTGTTGTCAAATCAGAAAAAGATGTAGACATCGCCTGGGATTATGCTCAGGAAGGCGGTCGTAGTGGTGCTGGCCGGGTTATTGTTGAAGGTTTTGTAGACTTTGATTATGAAATTACTCTGCTCACTGTCCGTCACATTGAAGGCACAGATTTTTGTGAGCCTATAGGGCATGTTCAGGTTGATGGGGATTACCGACAATCATGGCAACCCCAGAAAATGAGTGATTCAGCTTTACAAAAAGCAAGAGGCATTGCCAGTAAAGTGACGGATGCTTTAGGTGGGCGTGGGCTTTTTGGGGTTGAGTTCTTTGTTAAAGGCGATGAGGTGTATTTTAGTGAGGTATCTCCAAGACCTCACGATACCGGTATGGTGACACTCATTTCGCAAGACTTATCAGAATTTTCTCTACATGCTCGAGCAATTCTTGGTTTACCTATTCCTGCGATTCGACAATACGGCCCATCGGCTTCTTCCGTTATTCTGGTAGAGGGCGAATCCAGACAATTGGCTTTTCGGAATATTGACCAGGCCTTAAAAGAACCCGATACCCAGATACGTTTATTTGGTAAGCCCGAGGTATCAGGCCGACGTCGTATGGGTGTTGCTTTGGCTTTGGCTGATGATATCGAAAAAGCTATTTGTAAAGCGAAAACAGTGGTTGAAAAAATAAACCTGGATTTATAGCTGCCTTTGCTATCCGTATAATCCAATACGCCAATTTAAATAATTTTTTTAATAACTTAAATTCTATAACTACGAATAATTCAATGGACGAAAATATTTCCTACTCAAAAATTATCGGCCTTTTATTGGGGCCCTTGTTGTTTTCACTTATGTTGTTGATGGGTGATCCTTCTTCTCAAGCGGTTTGGAAAGTGTTGGCTTTGGCCTGTTGGATGATTACCTGGTGGGTTACTGAATCCGTGCCTATTCCGGTTACCGCTTTATTACCGATGGTGCTGCTTCCCTATTTAGGAGTGTTTACAGTTGCTGAGTCAACAGCGCCTTATGCAAGTCCAATTATTTTTCTTTTTATGGGTGGTTTTATTATCGCCCTGGGAATGGAAAAGCATAATCTGCATCAGCGAATTGCTTTGAATTTAATAAAAATCACCGGTACTTCGGCCAATGGTATTATTTTGGGGTTCATGGTGGCAACCGCTTTACTAAGTATGTGGATTAGCAATACGGCCACCACTGTGATGATGTTGCCCATTGCCATTTCGGTTATTGATTTATTGTTCAAGGAAAATAAATCTCAACATCAGGGTTATCAATTGTTTGCATTGGGCTTGATGTTAAGTATTGCCTATTCAGCCAATATAGGTGGCAGTATGACTTTAATCGGTACGCCACCTAATGTAG
>Ga0209633_10004676_pt1 | contig 12246 bp, 11 predicted proteins | sample Cruoilmetagenom1_FD_187290 | JGI IMG/M metagenome (GOLD analysis project Ga0209633, IMG submission 187290) | Oil polluted marine microbial communities from Coal Oil Point, Santa Barbara, California, USA - Sample 1 (SPAdes) (version 2) | ecosystem: Environmental > Aquatic > Marine > Oil seeps ... | reverse complement strand
TGCGCTCATGAATATCGTGAAAGGAAATAATGAAGGCACCCTGGTGGATAAGGGAGATAGCGCATGATTAACGATCTGAAAAAAGATGCCGAGACCCGCATGGGTAAAAGTATTGATTCCCTGAAACATGATCTGAGTAAAGTACGTACCGGCCGTGCACACCCCTCACTACTGGAACAGATCACCGTTGATTATTACGGTTCACAGGTGTCACTGAGCCAGGTTGCCAATATCAATGTGGCCGATGCCCGCATGCTAACCGTCACGCCATGGGAAAAACCCATGGTAGCGGTGATTGAAAAGGCGATTCTGACGGCCGATATGGGCCTCAACCCGGCTACCGCGGGTGAGGTGATTCGTGTGCCGCTACCGGCCTTAACGGAAGAGCGTCGTAAAGACCTGATTCGAGTCGTTAAACAGGAAGGTGAGGCTGCCAAGGTGGCCATTCGGAATATTCGCCGCGATGTCTTAGGTGATTTAAAAGGTCTGTTAAAAGAAAAAGAAATTACCGAAGATGATGACCGCACGGCACAGACGGACGTGCAAAAGATTACCGACAAGTACGTTGCCGAAGTTGATAAGTTATTAGCCGTGAAAGAAAAGGATCTGATGGAAATTTAATCCCGTCAGTAACTTTCATTTAATTTTTAGCAGGCAAGGGGCGGGTATGTCCACCACCGATGCAAACATCGAAGATCTACCGATGGGCTGCTTGCCACGGCACATCGCCATTATTATGGATGGCAATGGTCGCTGGGCCCAGTCAAGAACGCTTCCCCGAGTAGCAGGGCACCGTGCTGGAGTCGAAGCCGTGCGTGGAGTGGTGAGTACCTGTGGCGAATTGGGCATCGAAGTTTTGACGCTGTTTGCCTTTTCCAGCGAGAACTGGCGTCGTCCGAAAAAAGAAGTCGGTTTGTTAATGCAGCTCTTTGTGACGGCACTACAGGCTGAAATTAAAAAATTACATAAAAATAATGTGCGCTTCAGATTGATTGGCGACCGAAGTGCATTCAAACCCAAGCTACAAGCGCTTATTAACAAGGCCGAGGAAATGACGGCGGCCAATACCGGCCTGACGCTGGTGATTGCGGCTAACTATGGTGGTCGCTGGGATATTGCCGAGGCGACAAAACAGATCGCAAAACGGGTTGAAAAAGGTGAATTGTCCGCAGACGAGATAACGGCGGAACATATTCATGGCGCGATAAGCATGCACGATCTGGCGGAGCCGGATTTATTTATCCGTACCGGTGGTGAACAGCGTATTAGCAATTTCCTGATCTGGCAGCTTGCCTATACGGAACTGTTTTTTACCGACACGCTATGGCCTGATTTCAACACGGATGTCTTGCAGGAGGCGTTAATCTCGTATGCCAGGCGTCAACGCCGCTTTGGTTTGACCGGCGAGCAGGTTGAGAAAGTCAAAAATGCTTAAAACCCGGTTCATTACCGCTTTTGCGCTTGGCTTGCCCGCCCTATGGTTAGTGTTTCAATCCAGTCAAATGGTATTCTGGTGGTTTCTATTCATCGCGGTCATTCTGGGCATGTGGGAGTGGACCCGTTTGTCAGGTATACACTCAGCAATGCTACGAGTCCTATGTACGCTGGCCTTTGCCCTGTTGGTACTGGCGGCCCGCAAATTCAATATTTATTCATTTGTTGATGTTCAGAAGATATTTCTTTTTCTGTCGCTCTGGTGGTTGCTGATCGCTGTCCGTGTTTTAAAATCTTCCGGCAATATAATCCAGATTTCCAATGCCCATGTTCTATTTCGCTACCTTGAGGGCTGTATTGTACTGCTTGGCCTGTTGCTCTCCCTGCTGCTTTTACATGGCCAGGTAACGGGCCCCTGGCTGGTGTTGACACTGTTATTTTTAATCTGGGGGGCAGACAGTTTCGCCTATTTCAGCGGACGCAAATGGGGCCACAAAAAACTCCTGCCACAGATTAGCCCGGGAAAGACCTGGGCCGGCGTGATAGGCGGTGTCATGGGTGGCAGCCTTGTTGCCGGCAGCGTAGTTTTTTTTCACCCCGCACTGAACCCTTATGTAATATCGGTTATTCCTGTCATTGTGATTAGCAGCGTCTTTTCAGTGATAGGTGACCTGTTTGAAAGCATGTATAAACGCGAGGTCAATCTCAAGGACAGCAGTCATTTATTACCGGGGCATGGTGGTATTCTGGATCGTATCGATAGTTTATTGGCGGCGGCCCCTGTGTTTGTCATGGGATTGTTTCTGGTTGGGGTTCTGGCATGAGAGGGATTACTATCCTGGGGGCAACCGGTTCTATTGGCCTAAGTACCCTGAATGTATTGGCGCAATATATAGATCGCTATCGTATTGTCGCCTTAACGGCAAATCATCAGGTGGAGCGCCTGGCGGAGCTGTGTGAAAAATTTCAACCACAGTTTGCGGTCATGGCGGATGCCGACGCTGCAACCCGGTTGGCAGTCAGAATAAAAACCTCGTGTGCGGATACCTGTGTTCTTTCGGGGGAAGAGGGGCTGATTAGCGTCGCAGAGCATGCCTCCGTCGATGATGTCATGGCCGCCATTGTCGGTGCGGCAGGCCTGGCACCGACACTGGCCGCCGCCAATGCCGGCAAGCGTGTGCTGTTGGCGAATAAAGAGGCACTGGTCATGTCGGGCCAGTTGTTTATGGATGCGATTCGATATAACAATGCCGAATTACTCCCCATCGATAGTGAACATAATGCTATTTTTCAGTGTCTACCTACGGGTTATCTGCAGGGCCTGTCGGCGGTGGGCGTTAAACGGATTTTATTAACCGGCTCAGGCGGTCCGTTTAGAACAGCGGATATTAATAGTCTGGCGCGGGTAACACCCGAGCAGGCCTGTGCGCACCCAAACTGGGATATGGGGCGCAAGATCTCTGTGGATTCGGCCACTATGATGAATAAGGGCCTGGAGTTTATCGAGGCCTGCTGGTTATTTAACGCCAGGCCGGATGAGATTGAGATCGTGATCCATCCGCAGAGTATTATCCATTCTATGGTTGAATATGTTGATGGTTCGATCCTGGCACAACTCGGGCAACCGGATATGCGGACACCGATCGCCCATGCCCTGGCCTGGCCGCAGCGTATGTCCTCCGGGGTGCAGTCTCTGGACCTGTTTGCAATTGGACGCCTGGATTTTGAAAGGCCGGATTTTGCACGCTTTCCCTGTCTGCAACTGGCAAGTGATGCCATTCGACAGGGTGGCACTGCCGCTGTCACAATGAATGCCGCCAATGAAATTGCGGTGGAGCATTTTCTGAATGAAGATATCCGGTTTACGGATATACCGATCATCATCGAGAATGTCCTCTGCAGAAATAGTGTCGGTTGTGCCGATACGCTGGAAAAGGTGGTACAGGCCGATGCCGCTGCACGTGAGCAGGCAATAATTGAAGTGGAAAAATGTATGCGGACTAACAAACAGCAGGCAGGTGCATGAGTAATCTCCTGTTTATAACAGCGGCCTTTTTGATAGCGATTAGTGTTCTCATCGCGGTCCATGAGTTTGGCCACTTCTGGGTAGCCAAGAAACTTGGCGTGAAGGTATTACGCTTCTCAATCGGTTTTGGACGCCCCCTGTGGAAGCGCCGCTTTGGCCCGGATCAAACGGAGTACGTTATTGCCGCCTTGCCCCTGGGTGGCTATGTCAAAATGCTGGATGAGCGGGAAGGGGACGTTCCTGCGCATGAACTCGATCGCGCCTTTAATCGCCAACCGGTAATGACACGTATTGCCATTGTCGCGGCGGGTCCCATTTTTAATCTGCTATTTGCGATTGTGGCCTACTGGGCTATGTTCAGTATTGGAATGGATGATATAAAACCGGTCATTGGCCAGGTGTATGTCGACTCACCGGCAAGTCGTGCCGGTCTGGAAAAAAATGATGAAATACTTTCTGTCGATGGCGAGCTTACACCAATCAATAGTATGGCCAGTGAGCAGCTAATTGTAGCGGCACTGGATAAAAGCAAGGTCTCAGTACGTATTAAAAAATCGAGTGGTTATGAGCAGACCGTAAGACTTGATTTGACACGATTTAACGATGAGGCAGAGCCCTCTGAATTTTTCCATCAGATTGGCCTGCGCATGTGGTTTCCAAAGGTCCCGGTTATAATTGCTGAAGTAAGCAAAAACAGCCCGGCAATGCGGGCGGGGTTAAAACCCGGGGATCGTATTTTGCAAATCGGTAATGTCCCCATGAAGGACTGGAGTGACCTGGTGACCTATGTACGGGCACATGCAGCAAAAAAATTATCCCTGCTGATTGAGCGAAACGGTAACAAACAAACGCTTTCGGTGACGACAGAGACGGTGACGGTGAATAAGAAACAGATTGGTCGTCTGGGGATAGGCCCTCAACCTGTCAAAATTCCCGATGATATCCTTGTGCATTACCAATATTCTTTTTTGTCGGCGTTGCCACAGTCACTGAAAACCATGATGGAAAAGACCAGCATGAGTCTGGATCTGTTCTGGAAACTATTGACAGGTAATATCTCGATTAAAAATATCAGTGGACCCATTGGCATCGCCCAAAGTGCCGGGGCCTCCGCCAGTGCGGGGCTGCCCTGGTTCCTTGGTTTTATGGCCTTTGTCAGCATTAATCTTGGAATTTTAAATTTACTCCCCATTCCCATTCTGGACGGTGGGCACCTGATGTACTACTGCATTGAAGCAGTCAAGGGTAGCCCGGTATCTGAATCCATACAGGAACTGGGACAGCGTGTCGGTATTGCCTTGTTGTTAGCATTGATGATGTTAGCGTTTTATAACGATTTGGTTCGAATTTTTAAATAATGATGAAAAGAATACTATTTTTACTCCTGTTGTCGTTTTCCCTGCCCAGCCATGCGTTTGAGAAATTTGTCGTCAAGGATATTCGTCTTGAAGGCCTGCAACGCATTTCCGTTGGTACGGTGTTTAATTATCTGAAAATCAAGATTGGCGATGTCTTTGACAAAGATCAATCTGCACTGGCGCTCAGAAGCCTCTATAAAACTGGTTTTTTCAAAGATATTTCTTTTGAACGCGAGGGTAATGTACTGGTGGTATTTGTGGCCGAACGCCCGGCAATTGCCAGTATCAAGTTTGAAGGTAATGAGGCAATACCATCGGCCCAACTGAAGAAGGTGCTGGCATCGACCGGACTCAAGGAAGGACATGTATTTAATCGCTCGGTGCTTGAAACTATGGAACGGGAATTGCGAAGGCAATATTATTCCCAGGGAAAATATGCCGTTAAGGTGGACACCAAAATTACACCTTTGAAGCGCAACCGGGTTGATATCAACATCAAGATTGCGGAGGGTGACGAGGCCAGGGTTTATAAATTAAATATTATTGGCAATCATGTCTTTGATAATGAAACGCTGTATGACAAATTGGAGTTGGGCGGGACTTCATTTTTTGGTGGTTATGACAAATATAACAAGCAGATACTGCAAGGCGATATTGAAAAGCTGCGCTCCTTTTATATGAATCAGGGCTATATAAACTTTAACATACGTTCCACGCAGGTAGCATTGACACCGGATAAAGAGGATGTCTATATCACTATCAATATTGATGAGGGAAAGCAATATACTGTTCGTGATGTCAAGGTTATTACGGATGCGAAAATTTTCCCCGCAGCCGACATCGAGAAAATCATCACCTTCCACAAGGCTGATATTTTCTCAAGGAAAAAGGTCGCCGCGACGAATAAGCGTTTAAGTGATAATCTTGCGGTCCGGGGTTATGCCTTTGCCAATGTCAATATTGTTCCGGATATTGACAAGGATTCACGTACCGTTGGACTCACCGTTTATGTTGACCCGGGTCGACGTGTCTATGTGCGGCGCATTAATGTTACCGGGAATACTAAAACAAAGGATGTGGTGGTTCGCCGCGAAATTCGCCAAATGGAGTCAAGCTGGTTATCGACCAAGAGCGTCGCGGAGTCCAAGTCACGTCTGGATCGTCTTGGCTTTTTTGATGAGGTCAATGTCGAGACGCCTACGGTCCCGGGTACAATTGATCAGGTCGATGTCAATTACTCGGTCAAAGAGCGTCCTACCGGTTCGCTTTCGCTGGGTGTGGGTTATTCCGATCAACAGGGGGCACTCGTCAACTTCGCCCTGTCGCAGGATAATTTTGTCGGTACCGGTAACAAGGTGAGTATCAATATCGATAATAGCCAGGTCACGAAAAATTACAGTTTCGAATATTTTAATCCTTATTTTACCGAGTCGGGTATCAGTCGTGGATTTAGCTTATATACTCGTCAAGTAGATGCGGCACAGGCGGCGATTAGTAACTATTCAACGAATAGCCATGGCGCTAATCTGGTCTTTGGCATCCCTCTGTCCGAGCATGCAACCTTTCGCTCGGGGCTGGGTTATGAAAAAACAGAGCTGTTGACCTCGGCGACTACGGCGACCGAATTCACAAACTTCATTGCTAAGTATGGTTCTGTTTTTAAGACCTATACCTTGAATAATTCCTGGACTGTTGATAAGCGCAATCGCGCAATTTTTGCGACAAATGGCTCCCTGAGCCAGTTTAAGGTTGATATTGCGGTACCGGGTGGCGATCTTGAATATTATAAAGTCGGGTTTCGTCACAGCCAGTATATTCCGATACCCTGGGGCATGAATCTCGCCGCGACTCTTCAATTAGGCTATGGCCATGGCTATGGAAATACCGACACACTGCCACCTTTTCTAAACTATTTTGCCGGTGGGGGTACATCAGTACGCGGTTATGACAACAGCACCCTGGGACCGAAGGACTCTGTGGGCAATCCATTGGGTGGCGACCGGCGAATTGTCGGTAATCTTGAAATGATCCTACCCAAACTTAGCGGAAAAGATGACAAATCCATGCGTTTCAGCCTGTTTCTCGATGGTGGCTATGCCTACGGAGTTGGTCAAAAGCTGGATCCGGGTGAATTACGTTTTTCTACCGGCATAGGTATGATCTGGCTGACCCCGGTCGGAGCCATGCGCTTCAGCCTGGCCAGACCCTTAAATAGTAAGCCTGGTGACAACCTGCAATCCTTCCAATTTACATTGGGAAGTCCGTTTTAAATCGTATATTATTGGGGTAATTCCCCCGATTGAGAAGGCCTCGATGATAAAGTCATATACAGGATTTTTGTTTTTGCTGACGCTACTGTCTGTTTCCGGGACGGTGTATGCGCAAGAATTCAAGCTCGGCTTCGTCGATACTGCCTATGTCCTGAAAAAGGCCCCACAGGCAGATGCCGCCAGGAGAAAACTGAAAAAAGAGTTCGCGCCTCGTGAAGACAAGATTCTTGAAATGCAAAAACAACTAAAAAAGATCGAGGATAGTACGGCAAAAAATGCCACAGTCATCAGTGATGCACAACGAAAAAAGAATGCACGTGAGATGCTTTCGTTACAGCGAGATATTAAACGCTCCAAGGATGAATTTAACGAAGACCTGAATTTGCGGCGTAATGATGAATTAAGCAAATTACAGAAAATAGTCTTTGATGCAATTGTACGCGTGGCAAAAAAAGAAAACTTCGATCTTATCCTTGGCGATAGCGTGCTATTTGCCAATAAACGGGTCAATGTTACAGAGTTGGTGCTACAGCAGTTGAAAAATGATAATGCAACACTGGGTATCGATTCATCGAGAAGCAAATAATAAAACACCATTTGTGGTCTAACAACTTAGTATTGATGGGTTCAGTTGGCCTGTCAGCGTTCAGGGCAAGGCGCGCCTCGACGCGAATGGCCATAGTCCTTTGCGAGAGGCGGAACGCTGCCATGGATGCTGACAGGCCAACCCTTAGGGCGCTTCTGTGGTGTCCCGCGACGGTGTTGCCATGCTTGACAAGGGCTGGGCCATTGCCTGCGCACGGCGCCTGGTCGCGAAACACCACAGAAACGCTGAACCCTTCAATACTAAGTTGTTAGACCACTAACATTCACGGGGAGTTACCTCTTTGTCATATACACTTCAGCATTTGGCGGATTTAGTAAAAGGTGAAGTGGTGGGTGACCCTGGAGTAAAAGTCTCATCAATTGCTACCCTGGATAAAGCGGGTGCCGGTCATATTGGCTTTCTGATTAACAGTAAATACCAATCCTCACTCGTTAGCACGGCCGCTTCAGCGGTGATTATCTCGGAAGAGAGTCTGGCGCTTTGCCGGACTAATGCCATTGTCGTCAAAAATCCGCATGCTGCCTATGCAAAAATCGCCACGCTTCTACACCCACGGACAAAGCTTGCGTCGAGTGTGCATGACTCGGCGGTGATTGAACCCAGTGCCTATATCGCAAGTGATGCCTGGGTTGGAGCAAATACTTATATTGGCTGTAATGTCCGTATTGGCCATGGAGTACAAATACATGCCGGCACAGTCATAGAACACAATGTGAGCATAGGTGATGAGTCGGTGCTATTGGCAAATGTTACCATCTCACGAGAGTGTCAGATAGGTAAACGCGTCTTGATTCACCCGGGAGTTGTTATCGGCGCCGATGGTTTTGGCCAGGCCAATGATCAAGGGTGCTGGATTAAGATCCCTCAAATCGGCAGGGTTATTATTGGGGATGACGTCGAGGTTGGTGCCAATACCACTATCGATCGGGGTAGCATAGAAGATACGCGAATTGGCGAAGGCGTTAAACTGGACAACTTGATCCAGATAGCCCACAACGTGGAGATTGGTGAACATACGGTGATAGCCTCATCAACGGCCATCGCCGGTAGTACAAAGATAGGCCGCCATTGTATGATTGCGGGTGCGGTCGGTATTGTTGGCCATATCGAAATCACAGATAATGTCACCATCCTTGGTATGTCCATGGTGAGCAAATCCATTACGCAGCCCGGCATCTACGGGGGAAGTATTCCGGCAACGGATAGCCGTAAGTGGGCGAAACAGTTGGCGAACATGCGTCATTTAGGTGATATATTGAAACGCCTGAAAAAGCTCGAGAATGAAAAGAGCTAGTTTTTTATCTTTAAGGAGTCAATTTTGACTGAGCAACTGGACATTTATCAAATTCTTGAACATTTACCGCACCGTTATCCCTTTTTATTGATCGATAGGGTGCTCGAATGTGAGCCGGGTAAACGTCTGGTTGGGTTAAAAAATGTAACTCATAATGAACCCTATTTCACGGGACACTTTCCCAATCGGCCAGTGATGCCGGGCGTCCTGATCCTGGAAGCACTGGCGCAGGCGACGGGTATTCTTGCCTTTCGTACCCTGGGACGCGTGCCCGACGCGAACTCACTCTACTATTTTGTTGGTATCGATAAGGCCCGCTTCAAACAACCTGTACAGCCCGGTGATCAGATCCGTCTCGAGGTCGATTATGTAAAACAACTTCGTGGTGTCTGGAAATTTAATGGCAAGGCGGTTGTTGACGGCAATATTGTTTGTAGTGCGGAACTTATGTGCGCGGAGCGTGAAGTGGCATGACCATCAGCCCCCATGCGGTGGTCGACCCTTCGGCAGAGATTGCCAGTAACGTCAGGATTGGCCCCTTCAGTGTGATTGGTCCAAACGTCGAAATCGCTGAGGGAACAGAGATTGGTCCGCATGTCGTAATCAATGGACCAACGCGCATTGGCCGCGATAATCGTATATTTCAGTTCGCCTCTATTGGCGAAATCCCCCAGGACAAGAAATTTCACGGCGAAGACTCCAGGCTGGAGATCGGTGATCGCAATACCATTCGTGAATTTGTCAGCATCAATCGTGGCACCGACGATGGTGGTGGGGTGACGCGTATTGGCAATGACAACTGGCTAATGGCCTATATTCACGTCGCGCATGACTGTGTTATTGGCGACCATACTATTTTTGCCAATGGCGCCTCTGTTGCCGGGCATGTCACGATTGGTAACCATGCCATTTTGGGCGGCTTTACCCTGGTGCATCAATTTTGCAGCGTTGGCGAGTATGCCTTCTGTGGCATGGGCAGTGCGATTAGCAAGGATGTGCCACCTTATATCATCGTTAATGGTAACCCGGCACACCCGCACGGCTTGAATACCGAGGGTTTAAAGCGCCACGGTTTTACGTCTGAGGCTCTGAAAAATTTACGCGACGCCTATAAAATGATTTATCGCTCTGGTATGACTGTTGAGGAGGCATTGGTGAAGCTTGAGCTGATGAGTGTCTCGCAACCGGAAGTGAAACCCCTGGCGGAATTTATACGACAATCACAACGCGGTATTTTACGTTAGGCCTGATCCAGCATTTCGAGTGTTAGTTGCGCGACCTGTTCGGTTGCATTTACCTTTCCCAGCCGTTCTCTGACAATTTCCAACGCCTCAATGGTTTTTTGCCGATAGTCGCTGTCATTGAGAAAGTGCAGAATTGCATCGGCAATCAACGCCGCCCGCGCATCATGCTGAATGAGTTCGGGTACAAGGCGCTGGTTGGCGACAATATTACACAGGCCAATATGATCAATTTTCAACATGCGGCGGACGATGTGATAGGTCAGCCAGGCCACTTTATTGATAATCACCATGGGTTTTTGCATCAGGGCAATTTCCAGCGTGACCGTTCCCGAGACGGTCATAATGGCATCACAAACCGTAATTACGTCGTAACTGCGTTGCGGTATGATTTTAATGTGCGCACGCAACGGGTCATTGCCAATATTCAGAAAGGATTCGTCAACGGTGGATGCCAGCGGCATGACAAACTGTACCTCCGGCTGTTGTTTACGGATGCGGCGCGCCGCATCCATCAGTATGGGGAGCAGGCGTTTGATCTCACTCTTGCGACTGCCTGGAAATATACCCACAATGGGACGTGTGGCCAACAGGTCCAGCTCCTCGAGTAATTCAGGTCTTGATTTACTCGGCTGGACTTCGTTAACCAGTGGGTGACCGACATAGCGTACCGGCACGTGATGCTGCTGATAAAAGTCGACCTCAAACGGAAATACCACCGCCATCATATCGACTCGTTTGCGAATGGTATATACGCGCTTTTGTCGCCAGGCCCAGACCTGCGGGCTGATATAGAACAGTACCTTGATGTCGGCCTCTTTGGCCGACTTTGCCAGGCGCAGATTAAATTCGGGGTAGTCAACGAGTATCAGCAGATCGGGTCTTTTTTCTGTTAGCAATGAGCGCATTTTATTCAAGGCACCGAAAATGACCTTGCGGTGTGCCAACACCTCGATAAGACCCACCACGGCCATTTCGGCCGCGTCCACCAGGGTTTCCACACCCGCGGCGCGCATTTTTTCGCCGCCAATGCCAAAGAATTCAATGCCGGTTTGTTTTTTATGTACCGCCTTTACCAGTAAGGCGGCATGTTGATCGCCCGAGGCCTCACCGGCAATGATCATGACCTTTTTCACAACAGCATCCTTAAACGGTAGAGCGTATTACCTCGACAATGGTATCGATTTGCGTGTTGCTCAGTTCAGGGAAAATCGGCAATGAAAAGCATTCACTGGCCACCTGCTCGGTGACGGTTAAGGATATTTTCCCATAGCGATCAACGAAGACCTTTTGTTGATGCAGGGGAATGGGGTAGTAGACCGCGCAGGCAATATTTTGCGCCGTTAATGCCTGCATAATGGCGTCACGTTTGCTGCTCAGAGCCGTGTATTGATGATAGACGTGTGTGCCAATACCATCTTCATGGGGGGGTGTTACCAGTCCCATTAATGATTCTGAATAGTAGTGTGCGGCGCGGCGGCGCCCCTGGTTGAATTCCTGAATGTGCCTTAACTTGATGCGCAGGATGACGGCCTGTAATTCATCGAGACGGCTGTTATAGCCAATAATGTCGTGGTGGTATCGGACCTTGCTGCCATGATTACGCAACATCAACAGTTGTTCGGCAAGGGCGTCATCGTTCGTCGTGATCAGGCCACCGTCACCATAGCAGCCCAGATTCTTACTGGGAAAAAAACTATGGCAACCGGCAAGGCCAATACCGCTGGTCATGTTGCCATCGATATCGGCGCCGAAGGACTGGGCGCAATCTTCAACCACTTTCAGATTGTGCTTGTTGGCAATGGCCATAATCCTGTCCATGTTCGCCGGCTGGCCAAACAGGTGCACGGGAACGATGGCGGTGGTTTTAGCGGAGATGGCGGCCTCGATTAAGTCCGGGTCGATATTGAAGGTCTTTGGGTCGATATCGACAAAGACGGCTTTGGCGCCGACATACTCAATCGCCTCGGCCGTAGCGATAAACGTAAATGAAGTCGTAATAACCTCATCGCCGGG
>Ga0209633_10004675_pt1 | contig 12248 bp, 13 predicted proteins | sample Cruoilmetagenom1_FD_187290 | JGI IMG/M metagenome (GOLD analysis project Ga0209633, IMG submission 187290) | Oil polluted marine microbial communities from Coal Oil Point, Santa Barbara, California, USA - Sample 1 (SPAdes) (version 2) | ecosystem: Environmental > Aquatic > Marine > Oil seeps ... | reverse complement strand
CTCAGTCGGCTGATCGGCCACCGCGCAGCCCGTCGGTCAGCGCCTTGAACTCGTCCCATCGGCCGGCTGCCAGCAACCCGGCCTGTTCGGGCCAGGTCGATGGGTCGTGTGAGGCGACGCCTGAACCAGCGTCGGCCAGCATCGTGTTCAACAGCGAGACCTCGGTGGTCGACAGGTCGAACCACGTGCGAATACCGATGCCATGACACAGCGACTCGACCTTCGGGCCGATCCCTTCGATCACCTTGAGATCGTCGAGAGTGATCGGCGTGCCGAGCACGGTTTGGGCCTGTGCCACATCGGGTGCGGCGGCAGGAGATGCGCGTTCGGCCGAGTCCTCGTCGGTGGAGGTGACAGATTCGACGGCGGCGACGGCTGCCACCGCGGCAACGCCCTGCACATCCTCGGTCGCGCCGGGCCCTGCACGGGCAGCGTCGAGCTCGGCTTTGCTGGCGGCCAGTTCGGCCTGCAAACGGTCACGCTCGTCGACCACCGGTTCGAGGTTGGCGAGGCGCCCTCGCAACCGCTCCAGTTCGACGGTGTCGACATGATGGTTACGGGCGCGGGCGATCTGGCGCTTGGCGATGATGTTGCGCAACAACCAACCGATGAGGATGCCCAACAGCACCCCGATCAGTACCCAGACCCAACCCTTCATCAACGTGTACGGCATCAGTGCTTCACCTTCTGTACGGCTGGGGGCATCCCTGCTTCATGCTGGCACGCATCGCTCATGGTGTCGTGACCACTCGGAACTCGACACGACGGCTGGCGAGCTTGTCCTCGGCACCGTCGACCAACACCGGCTGCTCACTGCCGAAACCCATCGCTGTGATCGAGTCTTCGGGAACACCACGATCGATCAAACCTTGGCGGACCACGAGGGCCCGATACTGGCTGAGCACCAGGTTCTCGCGCGGGTCTCCGTCGCTGTCGGTGTGACCTTCGACGGTGATCGCCACGCCGGTGACCTGCTGCGCTTCGAGCGCCAGCTGATCGAGCACTCCGAGCGACGGCTCGGTCAACAACGAAGAACTCGGCTCGAACAGGATCGGATTGTCGGCGACGAACGCGTTCAGTTCGGCCTCGAGGTCGGCGGCGTCGGTCTCGGTCGCCTCAGGCGGCGGTTCGAGTTCGGTCATCGCAGAGACGGCCTCGGCGGCGGCCAGCATGGCGTCACGACCCTCATCGTCCACGAGAGTACCGGTGACGTACAGTGCGGCGCCGTCGAACCCGCTGGCGCCATTCAGCAGGTGGAGCGGCATCACCGCAACGAGTGTGGCCAGCGATTCCGTGGTGGCCGCGTCGAGGCCCGTGACGGGATCGACCGTGAGTTGGTCGTCGACGGTGGGTGGCTCGGGCGCGCTCGCGACGGCTGCAACCAGCACGGCTCGTTCGACCTCGCTGGCGACCACTCCGGTCAGCGTGACCTGCCCGTCCTCGAAGACCGCGCTGCTCTCGGCGAAGCGAGCCGGCCCGGAGAGGTCGATGTCGTCGGGAACCAGAACTTGGTCGATCACGTGTACGGCGCCGTTGGTCGCAGTGATGTCGGCGGTGATGATCGCGGCGCCCGACACGGTGACAGCCGAGCCGGTGATCTCGATCTCGAGCGTGCCACCGTCGAGCGCTGTCACCGGGCCCTCGACAAGGTCGTCCATCAGCGTGATCCCTGGCACGGCATGGTGGCTGAGCACCTGCCCGAGCAGGTCAGGGTCGGCCCGTATCGCAGCGAGCGCATCGGCATCGAGGTCGTCGAACGCGTCGTCGGTGGGGGCAAACAGCGTGACGGGATCGCCGGCCGGATCACCAAGCATCTCGCCCAGGCCGGCCTCGTCGATGAGCACCGCCAAGAGTGACAACTGTGGGGTGGCAGCGATGATGTCGGCGACGGTGTCGAAGTCGGGAGGGATCGTGGTCTCGGGCGTTTCGCCATCGTCTGGGTCGGTGATGACGCCACCATCTTCGAGCGTGCCGCCAGTGTCGGTGTCGGTGTCATCACCGGCCAGCGTGGTGGTGGTCTCCACGGTCGGAGCCTTGTTGACCCGGCACGAGCGATCGAGTTCGATCGCTCGCACACCCCACACGGCGTACGCCGCAGCGATCGCCTGTTCGGGATCGTCGAGCGGCGCCGCACACCGCAGGGTTCCGTCTTGCCCCGAGAACGTTGCGGCGACTCCCGTGAAACCGGCGTCGGCCAGCTCGGACGGGACGCGGCCCTCGAGATCGTCCTCGATTCGGTTGACGAAAAACGGGGCACCGATCACCAATAACACCAGCGTGAGCAGCGCGCCGACGACCAGGATTCGCCGGTGGAACCGGGGCGCGTCACGGATGGATGGCTGAGCCATGGCGGTTCACGATCTCAGCGAGAGCTGCGCCCCGCAACCTCGTCAAGAGAGTGCAACACAAACGTTCGAGTGCCTTGATGTTGGCTGATGGGCGGAGATCCACGCCACGGAGCCTCGAGCCCGAGGCGACGGGAGACTAGGAGAAGCTCTGCCCACAGCCGCAGGTGCGGCTGGCGTTGGGGTTCGTGATCGCAAAGCCCGACTCGTCGAGTCCGTCCTTGTAATCGAGCGTGGCGCCCTGCAACAGCTGTGCGGAAGCGGGGTCGACCACGACTTTCACGGCTTCGCCGTAACTGGTCTGCTCGTCGTCGGTGGCGATGTCGCCATCGAAGAACATCTCGTACGAGAACCCACTGCAACCACCCGGGCGAACGGCAACACGAAGCGCTAGGTCAGCGGCGCCCTCGGCGTCGAGCAACTCTTTCACCTTGGATGCTGCGGTATCGGTCAGTGTGATCATCAATCGGTCCCTTCTCGAAGTGATGAGGTTTCCATCTTATCTGGCTGAGAGGTGGTCGTGATGCGCTGGTCGAAACAGGCCATCATGCCGGATCTCCGACGGTGACCCGGCATGGGGTGCGCTCCACGAGTCCGCAGAACCGGCGGACCTCCGCATCACCGAACGAATCGATGAAACCGGCGATCATGCCGTGGTGCAGGCTGCACACGAGATCGGGGTGATCGGCGGCGAGCTCATCGAACGGACAGTTGGCGAACGCCACGATCGCCACGTCGGCAGGATCGTCGGGGTCGGAGACGACCGGATCGAAGCCGAGCCGATCGAGATCGTCGACGAACGCCTCCAGGCTGGACGGAGCGTCGCGGTACGGAACCGACCGGCGAGTACCCTCGTCGAGACCGACGGCATGGGCGTCACGATGATCGGCACCGAGTCGTTCGGCCATCGCCAGCACCATCCTGGCCAGGATCGGCATCACGGGCGGCTCGAAGCCCAGCGACGGCGCCCCGGCGGCCAGCGAGTAGCGATGCTGCGGACGTCCGATCTCACCCCGACCCCCGACGTGCACCTCGATCAGGCCGACGTCGCGCATCCGCTCGAGGTGGGGTCGCACCGTGTTGGGGTGCAGCCCGATCGTGTCGGCGACTTCGGCGGTGGTGAGGGGGCGCGACGTGCGGGCCAGTTCGAGATAGATCGCATACCGGGTGTTGTCACCCAACGTCTTGAACAGATCGAGCCGGGCCTGGGTGTCGGCGGGACCCGCCGGTGAGACACTCGTGCTGACGCCCATGGCCCGAGATTACACGGGAAACACCGGTAAAATACCACGATGTCGGCCACCTATCGCCCAGCTCCACCGACCAGCGATGAGGTCATGGGCGTGCTCAGCAGCGTGATCGACCCCGAACTCGGCGACGACATCGTCTCGCTCGGCATGGTCCCCGATGTCTCCGTCGACCCCGACGGTGCCGTTCAGGTCACCATCAAGCTCACGATCGGCGGGTGCCCGCTGCGGGCCGACATCAAGCGAGAGGTCGAGAACCGGGTCGGGCTGCACCCGGGTGTCACCGACGTGCACATCGAGTGGGGCGAGATGAACGCCGACGAGCGCGCCGAAGTGATGAGCAAGGCCCGTTGGAATGCCCGCGAACTGGCCCCCGACACCGAGATTCCGGCACGTTGCCAGGTCGTCGCTGTCGCCAGCGGCAAGGGCGGCGTCGGCAAGAGCTCGGTCACGGTCAACCTGGCCACGGCGTTGGCTGCCCAGGGCCACACGGTCGGGGTGCTCGACGCCGACATCTGGGGTTTCTCCGTGCCACGCCTGCTCGGCATCTCCGACCGGATGGAAGCCGAGCGGGTCGAAGGTTCCGACAAACCCAAGATCATCCCCAACCGCAAGTCGGTCGGTGCCGGCCGGCTCGAGGTCGTGTCGACCGGATTCCTGGTGGAAGAGTCCACCGCGCTGATGTGGCGTGGGCTGATGCTCACCAAGGCGGTCGAACAGTTCCTCGCCGACGTGGCATGGGGCGACCTCGACTACCTCGTGATCGACATGCCACCCGGCACCGGTGACGTGCAGATGGGGTTGGCGCGCATGCTGCCCCGGACGTCGATGGTGATCGTCACCACCCCGGCAGTCGCCGCCCAGAAGGTGGCACAACGTGCCGCCGACATGGCCAAGCGCAGCTTTCTGCCGGTGATCGGCGTGATCGAGAACATGAGTGCCTTCACATGTGACCACGGCGACACCTACGCATTGTTCGGCGAGGGCGGCGGAGCCGCTTTGGCCGCCGACATCGACGCCCCGCTGCTCGGCCAGGTGCCGCTCGAGCCCGCGGTAGCTGCCGGTAACGACACCGGGACCCCCGTCTCGTTGGAGGGCGACAGCGTCGCCGCCCAGGTCTTCCGTTCGATCGCCGAACGGATCAGCGATGAGATTGCTCCACCAGGTGCTGCCGACGATGTTGACATGGCCGGGTGCTCGGCGCGGTTACTCGATGCCGTCAATGCCGCATTCGATGCCCTGCCCGACCCGGACTGACGAGCCTCCCGGCGGTCAGCGGCCGACCTTCAGTACGAACTCGGGTTCGGGCGTGCTGTCGTAGTCGGGATCACCCGGTCGGCGAACGCCCACGATCCGGCCGTCCTTCATCACGATCCGGGGCAAGACGACGGGTGGCACCCCGACGGCCTCGGCGGCGGCCAACGCCTCAGCCGCCGTGGCATGAGACTCGAGGAACTTCAAGGACACAACGGTCGGCGGGAGCATCTGGAGTTCGCCGGCCTTCCACATCTGGATCGCATCGGTGGGACGCACCCACAAGCTGGCGATCGTTTCGGCGTCGTCATGAAGGGGTTCTTGGGCCTCGGGAGCGAGCGCCACGAAGAACCGTGTGTCGAAACGGCGCCGCTCACCGACCGGCGTGACCCAGTGGTCGACGAGGTGGACCCGGTCGGTCAGCAGCAACAGATCCTCGCTAACGCACAGGTCGACCAGCGACAGGGAACCGTCGTGGATCTGGTAGCGGGCCGAATTGAAGCGCGCCTCGACCTCGGCGCCGTCGAACCGAACGATCTCGTCGCCGTCGGCAGGTCGCGCCAGCAGCACGCCGGCTTCCTCGAAACACTCGCGGATGGCGGCCACCAACCAGGCCAGTCCACCGTGGGCGAGACCCATCTGGGCTGAGGCCTCGGGATCGTCGAGGCCATCGCAGATCGGTTCGAACGCCTCACCGTGATCGGCATCGTCGACTTTGCCGCCGGGGAACACGTACTGGCCACGGGCGAAGGCGGCGGACAGGGTGCGCTGCAGCATGAACACCTCCAACCCATCGAACCCGTCGCGCAGCAACATCACGGTCGCAGCGGGCCGGACAGGCACGGAGGCGGCAGGTACAAAGTCAGTATCGCTCACGACCGGGGACCGTACCCGACCCTCCGGCCCACAGATAGCGTCGAAGGCGTGGAAGTCCGCAATTTGCCCTGCGACGTGCTCGATCACATCGGCCCCGGAACCCAGCTGATCGTGCCGCTCGCCAACGGCGAGCCGACGTGCCTACTCGATGAGATCGAGGCGGTCGGACACGAACTCGAAGGTGTCCGTGTGCACCAAATGCATGCAATTCACGCTCGGCCGTATCTGGCCGGCGAATTCGGGCTGAAGATGAAGCATCTCTCGTACTTCTTGTCGCACGTCACCCGACCTCACTTCGCCAACGGAACGGTCGGGTTGATCCCCGCCCACTTCTCCGAGGTGTTCGCGCTCATGCGGGCCCGCACCGCCGATCCCTTGGTGATCGCGGCCGCATCGCCCCCCGACCAGCACGGCTACTTCTCGCTCGGTGTCTCGTCCGATTACACGTCGAGCTTCATCGGCCGGGCCCGGTTCTTCCTCGAGGTCACCGACCACATGCCCCGCACGTTCGGGCGCAACCAGCTTCACGTCAGCCAGGTCGAGGGCTGGTGCCGCACCGATCGCCCACTGGTCGAGGTCGAACCGCGCATGCCCGACCAGCTCGACAAGACAATCGCCAACTACGTCGCCGAACGAATTCCCGACGGCGCCACGTTGCAGACCGGCATCGGTGCGATCCCGAACGCCATCATGGCGGCCCTGATGAACCACCGCGACCTCGGCATCCACACCGAGTTGTTGTCCGATGGGGTGGTCGATCTGATCGAGGCCGGCGTCGTCAACGGCATCCGAAAAGACCTGAACCGCACCAAGACGGTCGGCACGTTTGCGCTCGGTACGGCACGGTTGCACCGCTTCCTGCACGAGAACACCGCCGTCGAGCTGTGGCCGGTGCGCTACGTCAACGATCCCGCCATCATCGGCCGCGAGCGCGGCTTCATCTCGATCAACGCCACGCTCTCGGTCGACTTCCTCGGCCAGTGCGCCAGCGAGACGATCGGCGGCCGGTACTACTCATCGGCCGGCGGCCAGAACGACTTCGCTCGCGGCGCCATGAACTCCCGCGATGGGCAGGGGTTCGTCGTGTTGCACTCGACCACCAGCTCAGGCAAGAGCCGGATCGTGCCGCGCCTCACCGCCGGTGATGCGGTCACCACCCCCAAGAACACCGCCGACAAGATCGTGACCGAGTACGGAGTCGCCGAGCTTCGCGGCCGGTCGATCCGCGAGCGGACCCGGGCCCTGATCGAGGTTGCCCATCCCGATCACCGCGCCGAGCTCGAACAAGAAGCTCACCGCATGAACTACCTCTGAGAGGCCCGGCGCCGGAGCCGCTGCGCGCTCAGGGCGATTCGGGGTCGGGTCGGCGCCGGCCGAGGGCGTACACGACTGCCGCCACCACGACCGCTGCGAGCACCAGTGCCACGGACTGCCAGTGATCGATCAACTGGGCCTGGATCCGTTGCTGTAGACGCTCGACACGGTCGGTGATCAACGAGCGGTCCTCGTTCACGTCGACGACCCAGAAGTAGTACACCAGGTACACGCCCGAGAGCAGCACGAGCAGGGCAGCAATCCGATCGACGTACTGCGATCCACTGCGCAGCACGCGCAACAGCCCGGTGTTGGCGACCGCCAGCGCGATCGTCAACGCGGTCAGGATCAATGCCATGCCGGCCCCATAGGCGACGACATGGGCGACACCGTTTCCCCACCCTTCGCGGTCGATAGTGCCGCGCAGCACCACGGTGGAAAACAGCGGCAACGTGCACCCGATCGACGCGACCGCGTAGGCGACGCCGTACAACGCCATCGCACCAAGCGTGCGATCGGGCGTGCCGGGGTCGACGCGCGGGGTCGAGAATGGCAGCTGGTACCCGGCCAGCAGCGCGATGCCGAGCACGATGAACCCGATGCCGATCAGCAGCGTGGCGTACTTGGCGTTGCCCTCGATCCAGCGCGTGGCGTATTCGGAGATCACGCCGACCCCGACGAACACGGCCATGAATCCGGTCGACACCGCCGCAGAGACCAGCAGGGCGCGGCGCACGGTGGCTCGCTGGTCGCCGGGCCGGTGGCCTTCCATCCCGAGGAAGTACATGAGATAGGTCGGCAGCATCACGAACGCGCACGGGTTGACGGCGGCGACCAGGCCGCGCAGGAACGACAGGCCCATCAGCCTGTTCCACCCCTGGATGCCATCAGAACAAGGCCTCGATCAGGGATCGCAGTTGCTCGGCGTCGAGCTCGCCGGTCTGTCGCAGGATTCGCCCGTCGGCGTCGACGAACAGCGTGACCGGGTAGCCGACAATGCCGAGTTCGTTCGACACGGTTCCGTCGTCGAGCAACAGGTCGTAGCCGACGCCGCGCTCGTCGGCGAACTGCACCATCGATTCGGCCGTGTCGAACGGATCGACACCGACGAATCGAACCGTGTCGCCAACCTCGGCGTGGACGGCGGCGAAGTCGGCCAGCTCGCGCCGGCAGGGAGGGCAGTTCGAGAACCAGAAGTTGACGACGAGCGGCTGCCCCACGTAGTCGGTCAAGCTGACCGAGGCACCGTTCTGGTCGAGCAGTGCGATGTCGGGCAATCGATCGCCGGTGGAATCGTCGTTGACGTCATCGAAGGGCTGCGCGAACACACCGGGCTCGTCGAGCAGGAATTCGCCATCCGGGGCCGGGGTGTCGTCGAACGCACGCGCCAACCACAACCCGCCGAACAGCGTGACCACCGCGACGAGCACACCGGCGACCGCCGCCTGGATGAGGTGTCGCGTGCGCGCTGCCACGGTTCAAGGCTAGGCGGGCAGACACCCTTCGGCTCCGGAACCCGCACGGGGGTTGCGGGTTCCGGAACCGAGATCACACGGCGAACTGGTCAGCCGTGTTGTGGTGTGCGTCGTCGGTGTCGACGACACCGAACTCGTTGACGATGACAGGAGGCCGAGGCCTCTTGGGAGGTCGCCCACCGGGTCTCTTGTGGGCGACGATGCGCCCACCCGACAGAAGCTCTCCACCCCACACGCCCCACGGCTCTTCACGCTCGATGGCTTCGTCGAGGCACGACTCGCTGAGGGCGCACTTGGCGCAGATCGCTTTGGCGCGGGCGATATCGAGCACATGATCGGAGAAGAACAGGGGCGTGAGGGTGCCGTTGCCATCGGCGCAACGGGCGACGGCGACGGTGGAGACGGAGAACTCGTCGATGGGCTGGAGCTGGATCGTGTTCATGGTGATGTCTTTCTGGTGGCTGGAGTTCGGAGGTCAGGTGATGTGTTGGTTGTGGCTGCCATGGATCTTGGGAATTGGGGCGGAAAAACGAGAAAGGCCGCCGGGTCGGAACCCGGCGGCCTCGGTATGAGGGTGAATCGACGTGTGGTTTACGTCGACCCCCTTCCGAGGTGCCGGGTGTGGCGCTTGACGAACGAGTGGTTCTTGGCGCCGGCCAGGGTGGTGGTGTTGCCGAGATACGCATTCATCGGAAATTCGACGACGCCGGTGGCGTCGCGACCGCAACTCGCCGAAGCAATCGACCGCTGGCGCCAGCTGGAACCGGCGACCACGGCGGACGCGCAACGGGGCGCGCTACCGGGCGCCTGGCCCAGGTGTTGCGTCGTCGTCATCAGGTCCATCGATTGCTCCGGTAGTCGGGCTGCGGAACGCGAATGTGCGCAGCGGGATCCCTAGTGGACCACGCTGCGCACACCGCAGTCAAGGAGGTTTCCGCCTGGTCCTCCTCGAGACCTCGAACGGGCGCCCGTCGAGTGAGCGCCCCGCCGTCAGGCGACGAGGTGCGGCGGCAGCGGCACCTCGTCGACAACCAGTGTCGGGCGGGGGTTCTTGGGTGGCCTACCACGACCACGTTTGACGGCCACGACGACCCCCTCGATCACCAGATGCCCGCCCCAGACTCCGTAGGGCTCGACGCGATCGATGGCGTCGGCGAGACAGCTGGGAGCCAGCCCGCACTTGCCACAGATCGCCTTGGCGCGAGCGATGTCGAACTCGTCGTCGGAGAAGAACAGATGGGTCAGCGTTCCGTTGCCGTCGGCGCACCTGGCATACGAGCTGAGCTGGAGCTGGTCGGCATCGATGAACTCCACGAGTGGAGCGGTCGCCGGATCGGTTCGGGGGAGATCGAGCAGAGTCATGTAGTTGTCTCCTTGGTGGCCTTCGCGGCGTCGATCGGACAGGACGACCACACAGAGACACGAACAGCGCCATCTGATACACGCTCGGCAAGATTTCTTTGCGAAGTTCGAGCTCGATCGGCTGGTGAGAGGCTCGTGGTGGTGTTGTTCACACACGTCCAGAGTCACGCCGACACCGGGTCTCGCGCTTTCTGCGAGAAACTTGCGCCCGAAACCGCAGCGCGAGGTTTGTGCGCAGAGCTGTGCTCACGAACCTCACGCGTTGCGCGCGAGTGGGTGGTCGCCCGAACGGTCAGTCGACCAGAACGTAGTGATACGGCTTGGGTTCGACGCGACGGTCCATTTCGCCGAGCAGCCGCAGGTGTTCCAGGTGAGCGAACGTCTCACTGTCGGCCATCGTGCCCTGCACACGCGCCGAGAACAGATGCGTCGAGTATTCGGACACACTGGCCGGACGGCCGATCTGCTCGGCGGTCACTCGCAATTGATCGAGCCGCTCGACGTGGTGCTGCTTGATCGCCTCGACCCGTCCGGTCAGCTGATCGAACGGATGGCCGTGGGCCGGCAGCACCACCGACACGTCATCGCCGTACGAGGCGACCTTGTCGAGCGACCGCATGAATGCATCGAGCGGATCGGCCAGAGGCGAGAGGCCGCCAACGTGGGGCGTGATCGTGGGCAGCACATGATCACCCGACAGCATCACGCCTTCGCTCGGGTCGAACAGACACAGATGATCCTCGGTGTGCCCGGGCGTGTGGATCGCCACCCAGTCGCGTCCTGCCAGTGAGATCGTTTCCGCCTCGTGCAACCGAACCGTCGGAACCGGAGTGCGCATCAAGCGCGGGAAGTGATGCGAGGCCTTGAGGGCCAGCTTGCGCCGCCACGAGAACGCCATCTGTTTGCCGTCCCACGGTGTCGGGTCCCAGGGAAACCGGCGCCCCAACAGTTCGGCCACGTCGGGAAGGTCCTCGACATCGACATCGGGGGGTTCGGCCGGGTCCCACATCAGCCGGAAGCGATCATGCGTGACGATCTGCGCCCCGGATTCGTGGCGTACCCGGCCGGCGCCACCGAAGTGATCGGGGTGGCTGTGCGTGACGATCACCGTGTGGACACGTTTGATCGGGAATCCGGCTTCCGACAGACGTTGCTTGAGCACTTTGTACGATGACGGGCCCGGCAACCCCGGGTCGACGATCGCCACGCCATCGCGGTCCTCGAGGAGGTAGCAGTTGACGTGCCCGAGACCGGTGAAATCGATCGGCAGCTGAGCCCGCAGAATCCCGGGAGCGACCTCGATGATCTCGTCGGAGGCGCGTTCCTGTTCCTGTTTCGGAACCCGTCGTGTGGGCGACGGCTCAGACATCGAGCAGGATCTTGCCGATGTTGGCGTCGGCCTCCATGTGGCGGTGAGCGTCGGCCACCTCGTCGAGCGTGAAACGTGAGTCGATCACGGGATGCAGCGTGTGCGACTCGAACAGCGGGATCATCTCAGCGATGAATCGCTGGCTCAGAGCAGCCTTCTGCTCGATCGGGCGGGCCCGCAACGTGGTGCCGATCCAGGTGACACGCTTCACGAGCAGCAGCCCGAGGTTGACCGGTGTCTGACCACCGCCCATCAGCCCGACCTGCACGATCGAACCCTGCGGCTTGATCGACGCAAGGTTGCGATTGGTTTCGTCGCCGCCGATCACATCGAGGATCACGTCGACGCCGCCTGGAACCGCCGCCTTCAACTCGGCGGCCCAGTCGGCAGGCGAACGTTCGAGCACCAGATCGGCGCCGAGGTCACGGCACGCCTGCACCTTGCCGGACGAGCACGTGACCGCGATGCGGGCACCGATCGCCTTGGCGATCTGGATCGCCGCCGTTCCGACCCCCGAGGCGCCGGCGTGCACCAGCGCCCAGCGACCACTCGCCAGACCGCCCTGGACCACCAGTGCGTCCCACGCGGTGAGGAACACCTCGGGGATCGCCGCCGCCTGCGACAACTCGATCCGTTCGGGGATCGGGAGCGCCTGACGTTCGTGGGTCGCCACCAGCTCGGCGTAGCACGCACCGGACTCGATCCCCATGACACGGTCGCCGACCTGCCAGAGTGTGACACGCTCGCCGACCGCCTCGACCGTGCCGGCGTACTCGAGCCCGAGGATCTCATGCTGCCGGGCCACCGGATCTCGGTAGCCGCCCATCCGTTGCAGCGTGTCGGCCCGGTTGCACGCCGAGTGGGCGACGCGAACGAGGATCTCATCGGGCCCTGGAATCGGATCGGGTACATCGGTGACGATGAGGACCTCGGGTCCTCCGTATTCGGTGACGACGACAGCGCGCATGCGGCAAGTGTGCCGGGTTGCGGAGCCGCGGGCGAACTC
>Ga0209633_10004674_pt1 | contig 12248 bp, 6 predicted proteins | sample Cruoilmetagenom1_FD_187290 | JGI IMG/M metagenome (GOLD analysis project Ga0209633, IMG submission 187290) | Oil polluted marine microbial communities from Coal Oil Point, Santa Barbara, California, USA - Sample 1 (SPAdes) (version 2) | ecosystem: Environmental > Aquatic > Marine > Oil seeps ... | reverse complement strand
AAGGGGGGGGGATGAAGTATATCGATTGGGTAAAGGAGAAAGTCTGCAGTCCCATTCACGCACTATGGGCAAAACTCAGGGGGCCGCTTACTCTCAAGGGAAAGCTGATTATTCTGTCGCTGCTCTTCGTCGTGGTTTTCGGCGGCGGATTCGTGTCGTACAAGTTTTATGATTTCACCCAGAACAACCCGAAGTTCTGCGTGGGCTGTCACTTGATGCAGCCTGCGTACGACACGTGGGAGACAAGCGAGCACAAGAGCCTAACCTGTCACGATTGTCATCACTTAACGATACCGGAACAGAACCAGCTGCTTATCAGTTTTGTCCTTCACCGGCCGGAGTCGGTTCCCGAGCGGCATGGAAAGGTAATCGTCAACTCAAAGTACTGCAATGAATGCCATACAGAGGGAGACGCGAAGAGGATCAACACATCCATGTTCCACGCGCGGCACGTATATATGGAGCAGATCGAATGTACCATGTGTCACGGTGAGGTTGGCCAGGACAAAGAAGGCCTTCACAGCTTTTTGCCGACGGAAAAGTTTTGTTTGAAATGTCACGGTGGCAAGGTAGTTCACGGCGAAGGGATGGGAGGTCTCGCATGCCTCAACTGTCATACGGACAGAACGCATGATATGAAGCCCGGAAGGAGAAAGTGCCTCTACTGTCACAGTGCGGACCCGACGATCCGTAAAGAGCTTGAAGCAGACGGCACGATGGATGTCCGGTTCTTTAAACCGAATCCTGCCCTCGTCAAAAAGGCGACGAAGATTGCCTATACGAAAACATCGCCCATGCAGCTTTACTGCTACGAGTGTCACAAACCGCATATTCCGGGGAAGGAAAAGCCGAAGATCGCAGACTGTCTGAAGTGCCACGGGGTCGTGCGCAATGTGGGCAAGCACAAACTCCATTTAAATATGGGCATGCAGTGCAAGGACTGCCACAAGCCGCATCTGTGGACCGTAACGACCGCTTCGGCAAAGAAACAGTGCACCCAGTGCCATGCATACAAGAGTCCGAAATCTTTTCTGTAGGAGCGATTGTCGGAAGACGATCGTGTCGTTGTGATACGGTGTGTTGGGCAGTATAGCGTATTTCAGAGAGTACTACTTTTAGCGCTTTGATGAAAGGAGGTGACGTACATGAAGAAGATTCTTGTTTTGATGATTGTCGCTGCAGTAGCAATTGCCATGGCAGTCCCGGCATTTGCGGTCATGCCCGGGAAGACCGCCGAATATGCCGGCGGTGGCGCAGGCAAAGTGGTCTTCGACGGCAAGACCCACAAAGATGCAGGCAACAAGTGTGACAGCTGCCATCCGGCCCTGTTCAAGATGAAGAAGGGTGGGGCTAAGCTGACCATGAAAGACATGAATGCAGGCAAAAACTGCGGTTCATGCCACAATGGGACCAAGGCGTTCAGCACGAAGGCAAATTGCAAGAAGTGCCACAAGAAGTAAGATGCTCTTATTGTGCAGGTAAAAAACCCTCACGGATCGTTCCGTGAGGGTTTTTTTGTCTGGCGGGAGAGCATGGGAATCGAACCCACCTTCACCAGCACGAGCTGAGGAACAACGGATTTGAAGTCCGGGACGGGCACCAGCTCCGTAACCTCTCCCTTTTGTATGCTGCAGCAGGACCGTCTGCGATGTATTGATCAACCGAGGAATACACCATTCCTGCCTTACTGCCGTGATTTCCTGATTCGATGATCTATTATACGAATGCACGCCTCAAATCGCAAGAAATTTTATTCTGAGCGACGGCCGAGGAGTGTTATGGCTTCATCGAGGGTGCTGTGCGCTCCCAGCAGAACGAGAATATCGTCCGACTGGAGTCTGAAGTCCGGCCCCGGATTTGTTGAGGCCTCTCCGTTTCGAGCAACGGCGATGACTGTTGCACCCGTGGTATTCCGGAGATCCAGCTCCTTCAAGGTTTTGTCGACTGCTGAAGAGTCGGGTTGGATCTGCACATTTTCGACGGTGGCATTGGCAAAAAGCGCTGCGATGCGGTCGATATTTTCCTGGGCGAGAGACGTCCCGCGGAGCATCTTGTATCCTTCGAACCGCACCAGGTTGATCTGGTTGGCAATGATATTGTTCGGAATGTGATACTGGTGCAGGACCCGTGAAAATATCTCGATCGAGGTCTCGAATTCTTCCGGAATGACCTGATCTGCGCCGAGCTTGTAGAGCTCGTCCACCTCAAGGGCATATCGGGTGCGTACCAGGATATAAATGCTGTGGTTGAGCTGGCGTGCCAGACGGACTGCGATTCTTGTCGCGGTAAAGTCAGATATGGCGAAGACAATCATTTTGGCACAGTCGACGCCGGCCCTGACGAGTACGTCGATCCGCGTGATGTCACCGTAAAGAATAGACTCGCCCTCTCTTCGGGCCTTGCGGATCGTGTCCGCATTCACCTCGAGCGTCACGTAAGGGATGTTCGTCGCCTTGAGTGTCCTGGCAAGATTTTTGCCGTTCAAACCGAACCCCGCAATGATGGTGTGCCCGGTGAGTGAGCAGGTCTCTCCTTCTTCTTCCGGTGTTGGAGAGCCGATAGGGAGCTTGCTTACGAGCCACGGACTGAGCTGGATAATAAAGGGCGTCGCAAGCATGGAGAGTATGGAGGTATTAATGAACATCTGGAAAACGTCGCCGCTGATGAGCCCATGGGTCTCGCCCTGCTTCGACAGGAGGAACGAAAATTCCCCGATCTGTGCCAATCCCACGCCGGCGAGAAGGGAGCTGCGTATCGGGTAACGGAGTCCTGTTGCCGTTGCAATAACAACAATTGCCTTGATGGAGACGAGAACGATTGTCGTGATGAGAAGAATATGCCAATGCTCCATGAAGTACCGCATATGGAGAAGCATACCGATAGAGATGAAAAAAATGCTCGAGAAATAATCTCGGAACGGCATGATGTCGGCTACGATGTGGTGACTGTACTCTGACTCGGAGATGATGAGCCCGGCGAGAAACGCACCGAGGGCCAGCGAAAGTCCGAGGCGATAAGTGATCCATGCCGTACCAAGACAGAGAAGCACAACGAGAAGAAAGAACATCTCGCGGTTTTTGAGACGGATCACCTGATGGAGGAGGAAAGGGACGATTTTTCTCGCAGCGAGAAATACGATCACAATCCCCAAAATCGCGCTCCCCAGGGTTTTCAGGATCGAGAGCAATGACACCGTGCCGGCAGTGGTTGCCTGCCCGAGAACGGGAAGGAGGAGCATCATGGGAACGACGGCAATGTCCTGGAACAGAAGAATGCCGGTGGCCAGCCTTCCATGGGCTGAGTCGAGTTCGCCGCGGTCGGAGTACATCTTGAGCACGATTGCCGTGCTGCTGAGCGATGCGAGAAATCCGAAAAAAATGGCCTGTGCCAGAGAGTACTGCAGCAGAACGGCGATACCCACGACAGCCGCAATAGTCAGGAGCACCTGTGAGCTGCCGCCGATAAGAAGCTGCCGGCCTGATCGCAAAATATCAGCAACGGAAAATTCGAGGCCGACGGCAAACAGGAGCAGGACGACGCCGAGCTCAGCGAGGCGCTCGACGACCACGGTTTCCGTGATGATCGCCGCCCCATGCGGCCCGATCAGTACACCGGTGATCAGAAATCCTACGATTGCCGGCAGTCGAACCCGGTGGAAGGCATAGGTAATGGGGAGCGATACCGCTAGCAGGATGATAAGGTCCCGGAATATGGAAACGTCATGCTCTGCCATAAGTTAGTTATCCACGTATGAATCTCGTTGATTGGCGTCCAAGCGATGACGGCCGCGAGAGGACGCCGCATGAACTGCATGGCCTAACCAGGACAACCCCGCCATGGCGGGGTGAAGACGGGGCAGGCCGGAAAGCAAATCTTTTTTGATCCCGCGACCGTATCGCCTACGCGGGACTTTCGGTTCTTTTCTTGCCATTTTGACAAGAGTTTCATTCGTAACAGACGAAACTCTTCATCGTTGCATCATAATGATTATCGCAGTACGCGTTTATCACCGACGCGTTGGGTTATTTTCTGCGTGTCAAAATATTCGAGAATGGGCACGGCGAACTTACGCGATGTTTTCGTCAGGTCCCGGAATTCGGCCACGGTAATCTCCTTGCTCTGCTCGAGGTGTTTCTTCAGGTTTTCCTGTACGGTACGCAGAATGTCCTTGTCAAGGTGAAGCGAATCATTGATGCGTACGGTTCTTCCCTCCCGGGCGAGAAGCATGAGCAGGTCTTTCGCGTCCTTGTCCGTGATACCGAGGGCCGTGGGCAATTCTTCCCGGAGCGGGGGCTGCGTACCGCCCTGATGAATCGCCGCGGCAATTTTTTCCTTTAACGCCTGCTGGTCTTTACCAATGCCGGCCTTGAAAGACGGCTCTTTGAGATAGGTGCCCTCCGACGCAACGTGGTTTTTCTTGACCAGTCCTTCGACGGCCAGATTAAGGACTTTCTGGTTGAGACGAGTCTTGAGCATGCCCTTCAATTCTTCTTTGTCCAGACCCGGCTTGAGAGGATGCGCCTTGTGAAATGCGCCAACGCAATCGACGATTTTCTTTTCAAGCTGATCGAGGTGCGATCGATGTACATACAGATTCCCTGCCCGGAGCAGTAATCGCTTCCCGGCAACGGCTGAGAGCGCTGACACGATTGCCTGCTTGTCTTCGGCAATGGCGCCCATGATCTCGTGCTCCTCCATGCCGGCGATGCCCCGGTTGGTGATCAGGAGTGCCACGGTTTCCTCGAGGGTGCCTTTTTCAAGCACTTCGAAGTTTCTGAGCCTCTCTGCTGCATTGCCCGGTCTCCGTCTCAATGGATGGGCGTCCAGGATCACGCCGCCACCGAGGGTCTCCAGGGGAGAATAGAAGCGAAGGATGAACCGATCGCCGTGCTGAATGACCATCGGTTGTTCCAGGCGGAACTGCACATAGGCGCCCTGTCCGGGAAGGAGTTCATCCTTTCCCAAAAGCGTAATTCTGCCGATTGCCTCCTGCGTCGTGTTGTACAGACGAATGCGTGATCCGGTTTTGAGCTTGCGCGGAGAGTCTTCGAGGAGGGTGAGGGCCGCATCGGCCGTTGTTGTCGAGCTGAAGTAATCCCGGCTGACGATTGTATCACCCCTCGTAAGATCGTCCTTTTCCACTGATTGCAGGTTCACAGCTGTCCGTTGTCCTGCTACCGCCTGCTGGACGGCCTGGCCGTGCGTCTGGAGGCCGCGCACCTTTGTGCGAATCCCCTTCGGCAGGATATCAATATCCTGGTCGACGTTGATCGTTCCCGTAAGGAGGGTGCCGGTGACTACCGTGCCGAATCCTTTCATGGTGAACACGCGGTCTATGGGGAGCCGGAGTATGCCCTTCGATGACTTGGGAAGGACGGTCTTCGCGAGTTCGTCAAGCTCCCGTATCAGAAGGGGCATGTTGTCGCCCGTCGTGGAAGAGACGGGGATAACAGGAGCGTCCCTGAGAAATGAGCCCTTTACGAATTCGCGGATTTCGTCTGTCACGAGATCAAGCCAGTCTTGCTCGACAAGGTCGATTTTCGTGAGCGCGATAACGCCGTGCTTGATGCGAAGAAGATCGCAGATAGCAAGATGCTCACGGGTTTGCGGCATGATCCCTTCGTCAGCAGCGATAACGAGCATGACAATATCGATGCCGCCCACGCCGGCCAGCATGTTTTTTATGAGTCCCTCGTGACCCGGAACATCGATGATGCCGAGACGGTTGCCGCCCGGAAGGTCGAGTGACGCAAAACCGAGGTCGAGGGTGATCCCCCGTTCCTTCTCTTCCTTCCAACGATCAGGATCAATGTTCGTAAGGGCCTTGACAAGGCTCGATTTGCCGTGATCGATATGTCCGGCAGTGCCGAGAATGATGTATTTCATAGGATTAGGTATCAGGAGTCAGTATTCAGGAGCCAGGAGTCAGGAGCCAGTATTGAACGGATTTTCAATAAATAATCTCATGGACACGGTGATACGTTTCATTGCAGCAGCCCCGTGCATAATACGCGTTGATATGGTTATGCACATCAGTTAGTGATGTGGTTCGCTATAAAGCCGGACATAGTCGGTACATTGCATGAATGCCCTTTGTTTTGCTCCGGGCTATTGACTCTTGGCTCCTGACTTCTGCAGGTTTGCTCTTACTGCTCCGATGATCTGCGCTATTTCCTCATCATTCAGCGTACGTGGATCGAAAAGCACCATCCCTTCTTTGATTCGCGTTATAATGGGTGGCGTGCCGCGCCGTAAGAGGGACTCGATTCGGTTTGCACTCAGCTGGTTATGGCTTATGCATGCTACTTTGGTAGGGAGGTTGCCAATCGGCAGCGATCCACCTCCGGTTTGAGACAGGTCATCCTGCACAGAGACCGAGAGGTCCGCATCGCCTATTGCTGAGAGGCCTTCGGCCAGCAGCGCGGCCTTGCGCGTGATTTCGTCGAGAGGTTGCGTAAGCATCCAGAGCGTGGGGATTTCCTGGACGGCTTTTTTTTCGTCGAGGTACTGATTCAGTGTTGCTTCGAGTGCCGCCAGAGTGAGTTTGTCGATACGGAGGGCCCGAGCAAGGGGGTTGGATCTGATGGCGTCGAGGTACCGTTGGGAACCGAGGATCAGGCCTGCCTGCGGCCCGCCCAGGAGTTTGTCTCCACTGAAGGTGATGATGTCAACACCTGCGTCAACAGCCTGCTGCACCGTAGGCTCGTTGCCGATCCCGTACGCCGCAAGATCAATGAAACTGCCGCTCCCGAGATCCCACATTACGGGGATACTGAATTTCTTTCCGAGAGCCGAGAGTTCCGGAGGTGCAACCTCCTTGGTAAAGCCGACTATTTTATAGTTGCTCGTATGGACCTTGAGAAGAAGCCCCGTATTCTCATTGATCGCAGCCCGGTAGTCCTTGAGGTGCGTTTTATTCGTGGTGCCGACTTCGCGAAGCACAGCGCCGCTCCGTTCCATGACATCAGGAATTCTGAAGGAGCCGCCGATTTCCACGAGTTCACCGCGGGAGACAACGACTTCTTTGCCGCGAGCCATCGTGTTGAGACAGAGAAGAACGGCTGCAGCGTTATTGTTCACCGCGGTGGCCGCCTCGACACCCGTCAGCCGGGTAAGAATGCCCTCCACGTGGGTGTGGCGTTTTCCGCGCTCTCCCGCACCGATAGAGTACTCCAGATTGGAATAACCGCGGCTCACCTCGACAACCCGTCGGATCGCTGACTCACTCAGGGGGGAACGACCGAGGTTGGTATGGACTACCACCCCGGTGGCATTAATCAGCGACTGCAGGGCCGGCTCACGCAGGCTCGTCAGTATCCCCTCAGCACGGTCAAGAATATCCGGTATGGAGGGATGCCGTATTCCGGCTTCAGCGGGAGGGGACTCATCAGACACTGCCTGCAGGATCGCCACACGTATCTCGTTCACGGCAGTGCGCAGGGCCTCCAGGACCAGTATCCGCGGGTGGATGGTGAGCCACTGCTGCGTCCTCGACTCCTTCAGCAGCTCGTCAACAGAGGGCAGTTGCTTAAGGATTTCCTTCATGATAAGAGTACCATAGCATAGTTGCAATCGAATATCAACAGCGTTATGGACCAAAGGATAAGTAAACGCTGCATTCTCTGGGGCAATGGCGGATCCGCACTTTGCGATTATTTTGCTTGATTCAGTAAGGGAGAATGACTATAATGAAGCATCCGAAAGGTCACAATTCTATGCCACCCGAAACGAATCAGCAAGAGCAGCCGGAAGCAGTGGAAAAGAGAGAAGAGGAGTTCCTTCCGGGGAAGGTCAGTGTTACCGGGAAAGAGATAACCTTCCTGGTGCTTATTATTATCTTTGTCTCGCTTCTCGTTGTACTTATTCTTGCCAGGGACAAGACAACAATCATAACGGTAGGGGACCGGGCCCCGGAATTCCAGCTGCCGGCCCTGGGGGGATCCCCGGTGAGTCTGTCAGACTATCGCGGGAAGGTGGTCATGGTGCATTTCTGGGCCACCTGGTGCCCTCCCTGCGTAGAGGAGCTGCCTGTACTCGAATCTCTCTATCAGACACTCAAGAGTGAAGGCCTTGAGATTCTTGCCATCAGTATTGACAAGGGAGAGGGGAGCATTGTCTCAACCTTCATGAAGAGGTATGGATTAACCTTTCCCGTGCTTCTGGACCCTGAGGCGTCGGTGTCGAGTTCGTATGGAACATTTAAACTTCCGGAGACGTACATCGTCGACCGGCAGGGCGTTGTCGCATACAAAGCCATCGGTTCACGGGAGTGGACGGTACCGGTTAATGTTAATATTGTGCGAAACATAATTGACAAACGCTAGGGCATGGCGATAGGTCGATGCGAGAGTGAGTAGATCGAATGTAGAATGCAGGGTTCAAAAGAATCGAAGAGAGCAGTCTGAAAACGGGGGAATATGTCAGATTTTGGTGTAACGATTATCATCCTTGTTGTCATGTTGTATGCAATCATCAGATTCAACAGGGGCATTGGCTGGGGCTGAGGCGAAGATTCGGACGATCCTCTCTGTAGGGGAGGACAGTATTCTCACGGCCGCGAGGATAAAGACGCATGACAGCCGGAGAGGAGAACGGGTCGGTTGCCTGCCATGGCGTCCGCTCTTCTCCGAACCTGAACCTGACGAACGCCCTGTCGTTTTTCTGGTGATAACCTCGCCTCGTAGCTGCCGAGCAGTCATCTCTTGTTTAAAACTCAATATTTGGACGCAGGATGTACTCGATGGTGTTTCCTGCTCTATCTGCTCCGAGAGCTCCGGTATACTTTTTTGCTGATTCCCACACGAACCCCACGGCGAGGGCCAGCGCAATTTTTTTGTTCTTCAGGGGCCATTTTTTATCCACGGTGAAATAGTGGCGTATCCCATCAAAGGACCGGCGTTTCATATCGAAGGTGTATTCAAACCCGCTGTTGTGGTAAAACGTTGTTACGATGGGATTATAATCGATTCTGCTTCTCCTGAGTGAGAGGTAGACGATATCCGTGATTTCGGGATGTCCATGAAGTTTTAACCCGACCCGAAAACTCCAACTCAACTTTCTGTTGGTAGATTTTCGGTCGCCTTTGATTTTCCATTCAAACTCCCACCACTCGTCCTTCACTAATTCATTGTCCTTGATATGGTAATTCCCGGCGCTCACGAGGTACCCGGTATATCCCTTGCCCGTTACATCCGTGCGGTTCGGTACGTCAAAGTCAACCACATTGCCGGCGAAGATCGAGGCAGCGTACGGTTCCTGGAATCCGGCCGTGACCGCCGTGACCAAATTGAAGTTTTCGGTAATCTGCATGTTGTCGTAAAAACTGCGATCATTTTTTTTGATGTATACACCGAGATAAGGCAAGGGGTTCACGCTCGCTTCTATTACCAGGAATCTCGGCACGAGGGCCCGTGAGAGGAGATAACTGTAGATGTTCGATTCTTTCTGCGCGCCGAGATGGGGGATCGGCGCTTTCGTGAGCGCAACGTAGAGACCTATGTTGCTGTAGTAGGCGTCAAGTTCGTACTCGAGCTCGAAACGACGGAATGGCTCCTCCCCATCCGTTGCTTCCCGAGCATCATCGGAGTCCGCATGCTTTGCATAGGCCAACTGAGGGACGGTCAGGGTCATCGTGCAGAGGAGAAGGGAACAACATGCGATAGATCCGACTGCACAAAGATGCGAGGGAAGAGACCGCATAGGGTTAGCATAGCATAGAAAACACAGAAAAGGAAGTTGAGAGCTTAATCAGATGGATCGGCAGGTATAGCTGGAGAAGAAGCACAGGGTGATCACAGGCAATACCGGTTGCGTTTCACCGTTTGTCTCTGCTCACGCCATCGCCGGCTCCTGAAGTTTTACTGATACGACGCGTGAAGAACCCGGCTCCTCCATGGTAATGCCGTAGAGCGCATCGGATGTTTCCATGGTACGCTTGTTGTGGGTGATGACGATGAACTGGGAATGAGAGCTCATTTCCCGCACAAGTCTGGTGAAACGCGTTATGTTCGCCTCATCGAGCGGTGCATCCACTTCGTCGAGCAGGCAGAAGGGGCTCGATTTGACAAGAAATGCCGCGAAGAGCAGGGCGATGGCCGTGAGTGCGCGCTCTCCACCGGACAGAAGAGAAATATTCTGGAATTTTTTCCCCCGTGGCTGGGCGATGATCTCGATACCTGATTCCAGTATGTTCGATTCGTCGAGAAGGAACAGTTCAGCCCTTCCGCCGTCAAAGAGAAGGGAAAATACTTCTTTAAATTTATCGTGGATTGCCGTGAATGCCTCGGAAAACAGTTCCGTGGTTTCGCCGTCGAGCTTGGCAATGGTCTGCTTGAGGTTGTCCGTAGATTCATTGATGTCTTTCTGCTGTGTGGTGAGCAAGTCGTAACGTTCCTTCAGTTCATTGTATTCCTGAAGCGCATCGATGTTAATGGGGCCCATCTGGTCCACTTTTCCCCGAAGTTCCTCGATCCGCGGTTTTGCTTCATCGAGGTTGATCTCGAACTTCCCGAGCTCCTGAACGACGGACTCCAGGTCGGTATGATAGGAATTCCGGATGCTGTCCTTCAAATGCTCTATCTTCATCCGTAGTTCGGTGCGCTTCACCTCATTACTCGACATTTGTTTTTGCACCGCTTCAATCTCATGCATGAGATGGCGTGCCTGCTCCTCCGAGGCCTGGAGGGATTCCGCCTTTTCCTTCTGTGCATCCTGCCGGGAAACGAGGGTTTGACGATCCTCTTCGATCGTCTGGATATATTTGCGGATTTCGACCTCTGCTTCAGTGATGGCAGTCTCGAGTTCACCGCGCTTCGAGGCGATCGAAGCGAACTCGTTCTCCCGCTTCACAATCCGCTCCTCCAGTTCCGTTATCGACTGCCTGAGCGTGTCAAGGTTTCTGAGTGAAGCATCCTGTTTTTCCTGAAGCGCCGTTATCGCCACCCGCACTTCCGTAATCTCAGTCCGGGCCATGTCAAGGTCCTCACGCCGGCGAATGAGCTCAGCCTGAAGGATATCGATATTCTCCTGAGCGCTCGTTTGGCCCTGTTCAAGACTTTTGAGCAGGGCATCCGATTTCTCAATGCCTTCGGTGAGCTCGTTTCTGCGGACAAGGCGATCATTTCGCGCAGCAGCGATCGATTGGAGACGCTGATCGAGACGGTCCCGTTCCTCCTTCAGTGTCCCATGGTCCTTTTGCCCGTTTACGAGGTCGATTGCTGCTGCATGAATCTGCTGTGAGAGGATATCGTCCCGCTTTTTACCTGATTCGATATTGTGTTCAAGGCCCTCTATTGTTGCCGAGATTTCCGCGATATTCTTTTTGAGATCCGCAACTTCCAGTTCGAGGTCCTTTATCTCCCGTCGGTTTCTGAGCAAGCCCGTGCCGCCTGCTTCAAGCATGCCACCGGTAACCGCACCCCAGGGGTCGACTATTTCACCGGAGAGGGTAACCAGCGTTTTATGAAATCCGTTGCTGTTCCAGAGGTGGAGTGCCGTGTCCAGCGTGTCTACGACTACCACGTCATTCAGGAGGTACTGGGCGACACTTCGGTAATTATCCCTGCAACGAACGACGGAGAGGGCCGGTCCGATGACCCCCTGGTGGCCATTTTTTACGAAGGGTTCGGATTTGATCTCCCGCGGCGCCTCCGGGACGAACGTGCTTCGTCCACCGCTTTCGGTTTTGAGGTAATCGATGGCCTTCAGCGAGTCATGGTGAGATCCCACGACGACATACTGGAGCCGTTCGCCGAGTACCGCCTCGATCGCAAGTTCGTAAGTCGGCTCCGTTTCTATGATATCGGCCACCAGCCCGTGTATTGTGCCGAGGCGATCAGCCGCTGCGGGTTCCTTGTGAACAGTCATTACCGTCTGGACGCCTTTCTGGTAGCCTTCGAGGCTTTGTTCGAGTTCGAGCAGGGAGCGGAGGCGTGAACTTCGGTCGGCCTGCCGGTCTTTGGCTGCATCACGCTCCGCCTCGAGGGACTTCATGCTCGTGAGCGTTTTCTCCATGCCGGCCGCGGCGAGCGCTCGCTCTTTCTCGAGGGCATCCCGTCGCGCGGCAATCTCGGCGACTTCCCTTTCTTTTTCCGCAATGTGCGAGCGGAGATCGTTTTGCTTGATTTCGATGTCTTCAGCTTCCCTGATGCTGACGGCCTCTTCTTCGTCAAGTTGAGAAAGCCTGGCCAACAGGCTGGACGCCTGGCTTTTTTCCGCGGCGGTCTCGTTCATGGCGTTAAAAACACCGG
>Ga0209633_10004673_pt1 | contig 12250 bp, 10 predicted proteins | sample Cruoilmetagenom1_FD_187290 | JGI IMG/M metagenome (GOLD analysis project Ga0209633, IMG submission 187290) | Oil polluted marine microbial communities from Coal Oil Point, Santa Barbara, California, USA - Sample 1 (SPAdes) (version 2) | ecosystem: Environmental > Aquatic > Marine > Oil seeps ... | reverse complement strand
ACTTTCTTCATCAGGGAAGCTCGTAAGGAAATCTATCAAATTCATTTTTTATTCTCCAGAATATTTGAAATAACTCATTAGGTAAATATACGGATAATCATATTATTTTAACTCATCTTCTAATTCTTCAAGATTATCTTTTGATGATTCAAACTCAGGATCAATCTCTAAGGCTTTTTTATATTGTTCCATTGCAAGTTTTAGTTTACCGGCTTTTCTATAACCATCACCAAGACTATCATATGAATTTGCTCTTTCAGGTAATAGCTCAACTTGTTTTTCAAAAGCTGCAATTGCTTCATCGTATTTTTCTTGACTTAACAGTCTATATCCATAAGCATTATAAATGCCCGCATATTTTTTATCGTTCCCATATTTGTCTAAAAGCAATCGATATTGTTCTTCCGCCAAATCCATCTGTTCTTTTGATTGATAAGCTTGAGCAAGAATCATTCTTCCCTGTGGTTCATCCAATGTTAATAGGGCTTCCCCTTGTTCCAAAGCTTTATCAACGTCTCCACCCATAAAACCAGGAGCCTGTAAATAAAACTGTGCAACACCTATTCTTGCCCCAATATTATTTCCATCTAAAGTAACTGCTATTTCAAATTGAGTTTTAATTTTTGGAGCAAGTATTGCTTGAGAAATAATGTTCGATTCGCGAGCATCAGCTCCGTAAGCACTTCCTAACCGAAAGTGATATTCCGAATTATCTTTTTCTAATTCAACTGCTTCTTCAAAAGAATCAGAAGCATCTTCAAATTCTTTAAGAGCCATATAAACTCTACCAAGAACATAATGAGCTTCGGCATTTTTATCATTCTCATCAATTATTTTTTCTAATAGATTTTGAGCCTCTTCAAATTTTTTATCTTTTGCAAGTTGTTTAGCTTTTTCTAAATTATCTTGAGCTACTAGGTAAGAAGCACTTCCAAACACAAATAAAACTGCTAATAAATATAGAAATGTTTTTTTCATAATTTTCCCAAGAAATATTTATTTCAATTAAGGTGTTTTGCAAATATTTTTTTAGATATTACTTAACAGTAATAAATCAGTGGACGAAAATTTTCGTCCACTGCAGTAATTTTAATCTACCAAATTTGTACTCTAACATCTTCATCTCTGTACATTCCATCACCTTTTGCTATGCCAAAAGCTTCATGAAATTCAGGGATGTTACTTAATGGTCCCAATACTCTATATTTCCCTGGTGAATGTACATCTGTTTTCAGTCTTAACTTTAATGCTTCGTCACGTATGTTGTTCTTCCAAACTTGAGCCCAATTTAAGTAAAATCTCTGTGTTGGAGTAAATCCATCAATTGTTTCTCCTTTCTTAAATTGCTCAGTATTTTTGAAAGCATTATACGAAACTGTTAATCCGCCAAGGTCAGCAATATTTTCACCTTGAGTTAATTTTCCATCAATAAAGAATGAATCAATTGGCTCAAAAGCATCAAATTGTTTAATTATTCTTTTTGTTCTTTCATCAAATCTATCACTATCTTCTTTTGTCCACCAATCACGAATGTTACCATCAGCATCGTACTGTCTTCCTTGATCGTCAAAGCCATGAGTAATTTCGTGACCTATTACACAACCCATTCCGCCATAATTTATAGCATCATCAACATTTACATTATAAAATGGAGATTGCAAAATTGCGGCAGGAAAAACAATTTCATTTCTTGTTGGATCATAATATGCATTTACTGTTTGTGGAGACATTCCCCACTCCCAATCACGCACAGGTTTGTTAATTTTAGATAGAGTTTCTTTGTGATCAAAATAATTTGAATTCATCACATTTTGAACATATGAATCGTTAGTGATTTCAAGTTCTGAATAATCTCTCCATTTATCTGGATAACCGATTTTAACTCCAAAGCCACTTAATTTTTTTTGAGCTTCAACTTTAGTTTCTTCACTCATCCATTCTGCACCACTAATGCTTTCTCCCATTGAAACAATTAGAGATTCAACAATTTTTTTAGCTCTTGCTTTTGCTTCCGGTGGAAAATATTTTTCTACATAAAGTTGTCCAATAGCTTCACCTAATGCTCCACTTGTAGTTCCTTGAACTCGCTTCCATCTTGGCTTCATTTCTTTTTGACCGTTTAGAAATTTCCCGGTAAAAGCAAATCGCTCATTAACAAGAGCTAAGTTTAAGTATGGAGACATTGACCGAACAAGATTCCATTTCAAATATGTTTTCCAATTTTCAAGAGGAACTTCAGAAATCATTTTTCCAACTTCAGTAATAAATTTAGGTTGGCTTATATCAACAAATAATGGATCTCCAATTTCAATTTCTGAGAAATAAAGTTTCCAATCAAAACCAGGAATAGTTGAAATTATTTCTTCCGTTGTTAGCTTATTATAAGTCGCATTTGGATCTCTATTTTCAAGTCTTGTATTTGAAGCCTTCGCAAGTCTTGTTTCTATTTCCATTATAATTTTTGTGTTTTGTTCAGGATCGTTATCATTCGTCAAAGTTAACATATTTTTTAAATGACTTAGATATTCAACTCTAATTTCTTTCGAACGTTTATCATCTTTTACATAATAATCTCTATCTGGTAAACCCAAACCGCCTTGCCACATTCCGGCAATTACAGAATCACTATTCTTTGCATCTGTTGTTGAGTAAAAGAAAAATAACGGAGCAGAAGTATATTTGTGCATGTGAGCAATTTCTTTAATTAAATCTTCTTTATTACTTAAAGCAGAAATTCTTGTAAGTTCATTTTCTAACGGTGAAAGACCAAGTTTTTCAATTTTTGCAGTGTCCATTCCAACCGTGTAAAAAGTTCCAACTTGTCCAGCTAAACCATTTGCCCCATTTTTTGCTTTTTTAACAGCATCTGCAACAATAGTTTTAACTTGCTCTTTTGTTTCTTCACTAAGAATTGTAAAAGCACCCCAACGGACTTGATCATCTGGAATTGAATTCGTTTTTGTCCAACCACCTACGGCCCAATCATAAAAATTATCTTTTGCATTTGCAGTTGTATCCAAATTACTTAAATCAAATCCTGTTACTTCTTTATCAATAACTTTGTCTGATGAAGTGCATGATTGATATACGAGCACCAATAAAATAATTGATATGAATGTGATTAGTTTTTTTACGGTCATTTTATTCCCTCTAATAATTATTAATAAAAATTATACTGATTAGGACGTATTTAATACGCAATGGTTCAAATTTAAGAATAAAAAGTTTACAATTCCGAAGAAGTTATAAGTAAACTTGACAAAAATATCTTTTTAAGATATTTTTATTTGATGATTATAAACTTAAAAGGAGGTGAATAATGTCAAAATCCATTTTACTTATACTGATTGGGAAAAGAAAAGATGATGCTGTTAAGGTTCAACAGATTCTTACAGCTTGGGGTTGTATTATTAAAACAAGGTTAGGAATTCATGATGGCGTTCTTGAAAACTGTTCTGATGAAGGACTATTAATCTTAGAACTATATGGAACAAAAGAGCAAAAAGAAGAGCTTACAAGAAAAGTATCCGTTCTAAAAGGCATTACATCAAAACTTGTTGAGTTAAGCGTAGAATAAAGAAAAATAGTTATAAAACTGTATTCGGGTTAGTTCAATTTTTTATGTTTTGTCGCACTTTCTAATTGAATTTAAGTTCAAATATTTCTGTATTTTTATACTTACCATTTAAAACAAACCGTATGCCTGAGTCAAACCAAAAATACTTAAGATATTCACTACATAGAGATGTTGTTTTTGTAATGGGTGCAGGAGCTTCGCATCCTGATGGAGTTCCTCTTCAAAAACATATTCTTCCTATGATTCTTTCTGGTGAGAATAATGAAATCAAAAACTCTATTATTGGTGAAGCAGTACTTGAATTTATCAATGATAATTTTGAATATAGTTCCGAAGAGAAACAATATCCGCAGCTTGAAGCTGTTTTTGGATTTCTAGATTATTTTATTCAGCAAAATGAAAGCTTAAATTCGAAATACACGCACAACAAAATTGTTGAGATTAAAGAATATCTGATTAAATTAATTCATTACATAGTTAATTTAGAAACCCATAAAAAAAGTAAGTATTACCATCTTTTTTGGGAAGCAATTGAAAAACATAATAAAAACATTTCAATAATTACCCTAAATTATGACACTCTTCTTGAGCAAGCTTTTGATTTTTTGTTTAAAAAATCCGGCTATATCGATTACTGCACACATTTAATGAATTATGACAGAATTGACAAACTTAAAGAATTTAATTTTTGGATCAATCCAAGAGAACCGGTAGAAATTGAGAAAGATGAAAATCCCTCTTCCTTTAAAATTATTAAGTTACATGGAAGTCTAAATTGGAAATATTGCAATTGTTGCAATCAAACATTACTTACACCTTGGGATAGAACTATTGATTTGCAAAAGGGAAAGTTCTTAGGTTTTACTTTCCCTGAAAAAGAACGATACGAATATGTTTGTCCATTGGATGATACTGAATTTCAGACACTAATAATGCCACCTTCTTATTTAAAGTCCTTAAATCAACCTGTAATTTCTCAGCTTATAAGTGAAGCTTCACGCGAAATTAGAGATGCAAAAAAAATTGTATTTGTCGGCTATTCACTTTCTGATGCAGATGTTCATATAAAAGCACTTTTCAAAAAACAGCTCAGAGATGATATTGAAGTAATTGTTATAAATAGTAAACACTCAAAGGTGTTACAAAACAAATATTTTACCCTCTCAAAAAATGTAAAATTCCACACATGCTCATTTGAAGATATGGTTACCGACACTGAATTGTTAAAAGAAATTTTACTTTAGCGATCTAAATTATTCCTTACTATATTTGTGTAGTAATAAACTAAAAAAAACACGGCTAAAAGTGTTTTTTTTGATTTTAGTACTTTTTATGGAGAGAGTATGCTTTCAAAAATATCAACCCTAATTTTAGGCGTTCTTTGCGAAAAAGAACGAAACCCTTACGAAATAACCAAAATGTTAAAAGATTTGAACTTGCGTAAGTGGTTTAATATAGCAGATTCAACAGTTTATGCAACTATAAATGGCTTAAAAAAACAAAAGCTAATTGTTGGAGAATCTGTAAAGGTGGGTTCATTCCCGGCAAAAACAGTTTACTCAATTACAGCAGAAGGCGAATTTGAGCTAAACTCCACCATTTCTCATTATCTGGAAACAACAGATCCTGATGGAGCAAAATTTGATATTGCGATTTTGTTATTACATCATTTAAGTAGAGATGAAGTTCTACAAAAATTAAAAGTAAAGTTAGAAAATTTAGAAGCAACAACTTTTGAAATTAAAAATCAAATACTAATTTTAGAGCGTGAAAGAAAAATTGCATTTACTGGATTACTAATGTTGAAGCATAGATTGTTTATGTCCGAAACAGAAATTAGAACTATTAAAGAAATTATTAGAGAGTTTAATATTCATTCGGATGTTAAAGGCGAATCAGCTTTTGAAGTAAGTTTGGTTTAAAATTTAAAGTGGCTGTCTTCAAAGTTAAATTTTGTCATGCTGAAATAAATTCAGATGGACACTTTTAAGACAACCACTTTTCAATAATCATAATAATTTTTACAATTATTATTTACCTAAAGTAGTTCCATCACTTCGTAAATCTTTAATTGCCTCAATTACTCTATCTTTCATTGAGTTTTCAGCTTTTTTCAAATAGCCTCTTGGATCATAAAACTTTTTAACTCCAACTTCTTTTTCAACCTTAAGAACAGTGTCATAATTTTTTAGCATGTGATCTGCAATTGGTCTTGTAAATGCATATTGCGTATCAGTATCAACATTCATTTTAATTACACCATAATCCAAAGTTTCTCTTATTTCTTCAAGAGTTGAACCACTACCACCATGGAATACTAAATCGAAATGAGCAGCTTCACCATGTTTAGCAACAACAGCGGCTTGTCCGTCTCTTAAAATTTTTGGAGTTAATTTTACATTACCTGGTTTGTAAACGCCATGAACATTTCCAAAAGTTGCCGCAAACATATATCTTCCACCTTCAACTGAAGAAAGTCTTTCGTGCACATAAATCATATCTTCTGGAGTAGTATATAATTTTTCAGCAGGAGCATCTTCATTGTTAATACCATCTTCTTCTCCACCAACAACACCAGCTTCAACTTCAAGAATAATTCCTAACTCAGTACATTCTTTTAAAAGTTCTACTGCGATATCCATATTTTCTTTTAACGGTAAAGCACTTCCATCAAACATGTGAGAACTAAATAAGGGTTTTTCTCCATTAGCAACTCTTTTTCTTGATTCTTCTAACAAAGGCTTTAGAAAAGATTCAACTTTGTTTGCTTGGCAATGGTCTGTATGTAACGCAACATTTATATCATATTTATCTGCAATAAAATGTACATGTCTTGCAACAGAAATAGAACCAAGAGCAGCATCTTTAACTGCTTGACCAGAAGCAAACTCGCCACCACCAGTACTTAACTGAATAATACCATCTGATTTAGTTTCTGCAAAAGCACTTAACACAGCATTTGCTGAAGATTCAGAAACAACATTAATTGCTGCATAAGCAAATTTATTTTTCTTTGCATTATTAATCATTTCGCAATATTTTTTATAATCTACTACTGACATAATTTATCTCCTAAAGTTTTAAATGTTATACAAAAATGAAATTTTTACAATTATAAATTTACTCAAAAATAATAATATGTATCTCTGTATAATCAATTAAATGCAAATAAATTTGTATTTTTCACTTTTTATTAATGAACCTCGGTTAATTATGCAGATAAAATGTATTGTGTTCGATTTAGATGGAACTTTGGTAAAATCTCACGAAACAATTTATAGAACAACTGTTAAAACGTTAGAAAAATTAAATCTACAAACTGACTTAAACGAAGAGTTATTCTATAATCTTTTAGGTCATCACTTTAAAGATATTTTTGATGAGTGCAAAATTGAAGTACCGGATGTAAACTATTTTATTGATGTTTATAAGGATATGTACTTTGATTTTATTGATGATTCTACTTTGTACAATAATGTTGAATTTCTTTTAACAGAATTAAAAGTTAGAAATATTAAAACTGGATTACTTACCACAAAGGGACAAGGGCAAGCAGAAAAAATTTCAAAACATTTTGGAATTGCAAAATATCTTGATGTTATTGAAGGAAGAAAAAACGAAGTTGCACATAAACCGGCACCTGATCAATTACTAAAAATTTGTGATGAACTTAAGGTAAATACAGAAAGCACTTTAATGGTTGGAGATACAGAGTTAGATATACTTTGCGGAAAAAATGCAAATGCTAAAACATGTGCAGTAAGTTTTGGTTATAGAAAAGTAGAGGATTTAAAAAATTATAAACCAGATTATATGATTGATGATTTAAAAGATATTTTAGAAATTATTTAAGTAAAATTTGTCATGGTGAATTTATTTCAGTATCCGTCATTACCTTAATTATAATTAGTGACAAATTGGTTTTGGGAATTCAATAATTGATAAACCTTCGAGGTTTTACTTATACATTTGGCAAATTGGAATTCTTAGAACAATAAACGAATTTTTGATGTTTAATGAATTTTAAAAACCTCGAAGGTTTTTCCTAAATCAAATTAAGGTCTAATATATAATAGATAGATTCTGAAACAAGTTCAGAATGACACATCTAAATACATTCAACTAAAAGGTTAACATGAACAACGGATTTATAAAGCTAGAAACAGAAAACAAAATTGCAACTCTCACTTTTTATCACCCTAAGAGTAATTCGTTTCCATCAAGCTTGCTAAAAGATTTAACTAAAAAGATAAATAAACTTTCTGATGATAATGATGTAAATGTAATTCTTCTTAAAAGTGAAGGTGAAAAAACTTTTTGTGCTGGAGCTTCATTCGATGAATTGATTGAAGTTGATAATTTCAAAGATGGCAAAGAGTTCTTTCTTGGATTTGCAAAATTGATTCTTGCAATGAAAAATTGCAAAAAAATTATTGTTGGCAGAATACAAGGGAAAGCTGTTGGTGGCGGAGTTGGAATTGTTGCTGCAACAGATTATTCAATGGCTTCCAACAATGCTTCACTCAGATTAAGTGAACTGGCTTTAGGTTTAGGTCCTTTTGTAGTTGGACCTCCTATTGAAAGAAAGATAGGAGAAGAAGCATTCTCTAACATGTCACTTGATTGCGAATGGCGATCCGCTGAATGGGGGAAGCAACATGGATTTTACACAGAAATTTATGAAACAATAGATGAACTTGACGAACACATAAATAAATTTGTCCAAACTTTAAGCAAGCGAAGTCCTGAAGCTTTATCTAAACTTAAAAAAATATTTTGGGAAGGAACAGAACATTGGGACACACTATTAGAAGAAAGGGCTGAAAATAGTGGCAAGCTTGTGCTTTCGGATTACACTAAGAATTTTATCACGAACTTTAAAAGTAATTCTTAAAAACAACAAATATTAGCAAAAATTTGTGTGATCTTGCTCACTTAGTAACTTTATAATGTTTCGTAATTTTCGTTTAATTCGAGAAACTAAATACTTAATATATTTTAGGGAACTAAAATCTTTTACCGAGGAGGATTTATGAAGAAAATTTTACTACTTGTAATTTTAATGAGCAGTTTTACTTTTGCAAACACAGGCTGGTATAATGATTATCTTACTATTGCTGGATCGAGCTATTGGATAGGTTCTGACCCTGGCTCTGGCACACAATTAGATGGATATAATTTCGGAACCGTTTTAACACTAGTTATATCTGGTTCTGACATGAAATATTGGAGCGATACTCAAGACCGTACTGGAGGAGCATTTTATTGGGAAATAAAAGATCAAAGCAATACAATAAGCATTTCTGGAGCAAATGAGGTTATCTGGAGTCAGTCACATTTAGGTGGAAATGATTATCAAGGACAATGGTCAGGGGCTACAGATATCTTAAGTGGATTAACACCTAACACAACCTATAAGCTACATATTTGGGCTAAAAGTTGGGGGAGTAACCAAGGAGATGATTACCTTAGTAATTCTTCTAACAATTATGTTGCGACTTTTACTACTGATGCAGCTCTTCCCGTAGAACTAACATCTTTCTCAGCATTTACAAATGGAGAAGATGTTACTCTAAACTGGCAAACTACTACTGAAGTAAACAATTATGGTTTTGAGATACAAAAACAAAAATCAGAAATAAATATTGCTAATTCTGATTGGACAAAGGTTGGTTTTGTAGATGGACACGGAAATAGTAATTCAACTAAATCATATTCTTTTGCTGATAATTCAACAAGTTCTGGTAAATATTCATATCGTTTAAAACAAATTGATATTGATGGATCTTTTGAATATTCTCAAACTGTTGAAATAGATTTAGACATTCCAAATAATTTTAATTTAACTCAAAATTATCCAAATCCGTTTAATCCTACCACAACCATTAGTTACACAATTCCAATGGCTGAGTTAGGTTTTGGTTTATCCGTACAAGTTAAAATTTATGATATGCTTGGCGAAGAAGTTGCTACTCTTGTTAATGAAGAGCAAGCATCTGGAAATTATTCAGTTCAATTTGATGCTTCAAAATTAAGTAGTGGGATTTATTACTACACATTAAAAACTGAAAAATTTTCTGAGACAAAAAAGATGTTATTGCTTAAATAAGATTTTAACATTTTTATTTTAATTTATAGGGCGAAGTCACTTCGCCCTTTTTTATAAATTCAACATTTTGACATATTACTTATGAAAAAATTCCTCCTAATATTTTTAGTACCCGCACTTGTACTACTTTCTCAAGATTTTTTAATGCAAGCTTGGTATTGGGATTATCCCAAAACAATTGACAGCTATAACTGGGCGGACACATTAACCAATAAATCGCAAGAATTAGCAGATGCCGGCTTTACATATCTTTGGCTTCCTCCTCTTTCAAGAGCAAGCTTCGGAAGTGGTAGTAATGGTTATGACCCTCAAGATCTATATGATCTTGGTGAGTTCGGTTTGGGAGCAACTGGTTTTGGAACAAGAACAGATGTTGATGAATTGATTGCAGAATTTAACAGCGTTGGAATTAATGCAATTGCTGATGTAGTTTATAATCATAGAGATGGTGGAAAACCAGAGGTAAACCCTCGAGTAGAAGAATGGATTGAAAATTATGACCATTCAACTCAATGCCAGTTTCCATCTGATCGATTTAGGAATATTTTACCAATTGGTGGAACGACCGGAAGAGGAGCAGGAACATATTACTTCAAAGTTGCTTCTAAATCGAAACACTCTGACTATTTCGGTAATAATTATACTTTTTATGCATGGACAAATACAGTTGGATGGCAAAACCAACCGGATGAAAACGAAAGTGAACCAAATGGTGGAGGAAATTGTGGTCAGTCTTTTAATGCAGTTTCACTTGGTATAAATACACTTGCAAATATCGATAATTTAAGCGGAAACGAGTGTGGTATTGATGAGTTTGCTTTGACTCTTAACCCTGGAGATTTTGATGCTACAGGAGATACAATTTATATTACTTTAACTAATTCCGGTGGTTACTCAGATCATTATATTTATGGATTATGGGATGGAGCAAATAACATTGATATACAAAGTGAAATAAAATATCAAACCTATACAGACTTCACCCAAATGCCAAGCGGAAGAGGTAAAATGAATTGGTCAAACTTTAATCCAAACTCCACTAATTCAACATCGCTTTGTGGTGATGAAGATTGGCCGTGGTTCTTTTATGACTATGATCAAAATGTTCCGGCAACAAAAGATAGTTTGTTCGTATGGACAAAGTGGTTATGGAATGATGTTGGTATTCGAGGATTAAGAATGGATGCAATAAAACATTTTCCTCCAGAATTTGTGGGCGATTTATTTGATTACTTGCATGATAATGGAATTGATCCAGGAATAGCAGTCGGAGAATTCTTTGATAGTAATTCTGGATTATTAATAAATTGGATCAATCAAGTATATTCTTATATGGACGCTGATACCAAATTGGCAATATTCCCAAGAATCTTTGATTTTACACTTCGTCAATCTTTAAAGGATGCATCTGATTCGTTTGGTTATGATGTTAGAAATGTATTTAATAAAAGTATTGTTGATGAACAAAATGCAAGTGGCTTTAATGTAGTAACATTTCTAAATAATCATGATTTTAGAGATCCCGGACAAGCTGTAGAGAATGATCCAATTTTAGGATATGCTTATTTATTAACCAACAATCAGGTTGGTCTTCCAACAATATTTTACCCTGATTATTATAGTGTTGATGGATTTTCTAATGGTGGAATGAAAAATGAAATTTATGAATTAATTAAAATTCACAAAAATCATATTTTTGGTGCAACTAATCGAGACTACCTAAATAACTTTGGAACAACTTATACACAAAACTTTAATGGAAATGATCTCAGCAGCACAACCCTTCTTTATCAATTGATGAATACACCTTCTGGAAGAGATGTTATTGTTGGAATTAATTACGCAGGAGGAACTGATACATTAAAATTAAATCATGGAATAAATACAACGAACTTAAATAGTGGCGATGTTTTAATTGACTTATTAGAAAATTCAAAATATCCTTTTACAACTGTTTCTGGGAATGATGAAATTTATGTTGAATTACCACCAAGAAACTATTCAGTTTGGGTTAAAGGTGTAACAGTAAAAGTAAAAGTTTTTCTTGAAGGAGCTTATGATCAAACTTCTGGATTAATGTCAACTGGTCTTATCTCTAATAGTGTTCTGCCATTAACTTCGCCTCATGTTCAAGATGTTAGAAAAGTGAATGAAATTTCTAATAATATTACCGATTGGATGCTTCTGCAACTTTACGATGATATGAATAATCAAGCAATCGTTTCAAAAAGTGTTTTTGTTAGAAATGATGGAATGTTAGTTTTAGAGGATGGTACAACTGAGCAAATTCCACTTAACGCTACTGTTGGTAATTACTATATAGTTTTGAGACATAGAAATCACTTGGCAATTAGAAGTACAAACAAAATAACTGTTTCTGCCTCAACTCCAATTTATGATTTTACAACAAGCGAGTTACAATCATTTAATAATGGAACAAAACTTATTGATAATTAAAATAATTTAAAATGATTATCCCTATATATACCTAAATTCATTTTTGTAAGAAACAGCAGCAATTAAGAGTCTATTGAACAATGCTTCACCAAAGTATCTTCTATTAA